>OLRD01000007.1_pt1 | contig 217689 bp, 171 predicted proteins | sample 1672051 | NCBI WGS metagenome assembly OLRD01 (sample SAMEA3136640, study PRJEB25190) | human gut metagenome | biome: human gut; feature: human-associated habitat; material: faeces | place: Austria | collected 2013 | reverse complement strand
TTTCGACAGAACAGTAACCACCTGTATATCAGCAGAATAAAATTCCTTTTTTATTCCTTTAAAAGGAACGCCCCGTTGGTTTTAAAGAAACAGGCCGTTGGTTTTAAACCAAGACCCCGTTCCTTTAAAACCAACGGGACTATTTAAAAAAAAGTTCTGCTTTTCCAATGAGAGCAGAACTTTTTTGTTTCATTTATTTATCAACCGGAAAGAGATCAGTCAATCCCCGGCATCAGAACAACGCCGAGCTTCTTCTTACCATCCATCTTGACTACCATCGGCTTTTCAAAGCGGACATGACGCAGGAATTTCGTTTCTTCCACCGCAGGTTGGGCGTTGAGGAAATCCTGATTGTAGACTCCGTCATTCATAAAGGCATTGATCGTAAAATAGCCTACGCCGAACGAAGTGAGGTTCTGGAAGAAGTGAGTTCCCTGACTCGGGTCTACACGATAATTGGTCAGTCCGGCCTCCACTATCACACGGGCGGCGGAGATATGCGGCCACTTCACCGGAATGCCCAGCCATGTATCACTGCTGCCCCAACGTCCCGGACCTACGAGCACATAATTCCTTCCTGCATTGAGGAATTGCAGGTTCATTTTCTCTATTTCCCAGGCAATGGCCTGATTGTTCGAAGCACTGTATCCATCCGTCTTGACGTAGACGATATCATAAATTTCGTTCATGACGCCATGCCCCAATGAGTTATTGGAACGGAGCACCACGTCTTCATCCGGTATCAGCGTCAAGTCTTCGTCCAGCATTTCTTTGCTGTCCACAATCGGGCGGATTTGCAACAGGTAGAATGTACCCGTCTTATCTTGTTCACGGCTCAAAGTCGCGGCAAACTCAATCTCCACCGGGCGCCGCATTTCCTGTTCACCGTACTTCAAAACCAGTTGCAGGATGCGTGCCAGCGGGAATACATCGTGTTGAAGGATATTGGCAAACGTGATTACCTTGCGTCCACCGGGATACAAACCGTCACGGATCACCTGATCATACGGATCGTAAGTAGAAGCGATATAGCGTAACGAACCGTCACTTTCGGCTTCCTTCACATGAAGTTTCAACAGGTTAAAGCCGTCGTCGATAGAGAAATCATGCCCTGCGTTTTTCAAGTCCAATGCGTAGAAACGGGTCTGTGTTTCTTTCAGGGCTATTTCCATTTCACTGGTTTGCAACACTTGATTCGGGTGATAAGGAGAGAAACGAAGCGTCATACCTCCGTCTACAATATATTTTCCTAATCCAAGAGCCAGGTTCACCGTGCCTTCTTCGGCTTTTTCATCTCCCAAGGGATAATAATTGAGCGAACGTGCCACGCCGGACATAGACGGGTAGTAACGGTCTCCGTATTGATTTCCCACAACTTCCTGCAAGATGACTGCCATCTTTTCCTGGTCGATCACGTTCGATGTAGCCTGCATATAGGCTTTACTGTCTCTGAAGTAAACCGACGCATAGACTCCTTTGATCGCATCGGAAAGCATACGGAGCATTTCGTAACGGTCGTCCAGATAAGGAATCATATACGTATTGTATATTCCGGCAAACGGCTGATAATGAGAATCTTCTAACAAAGAAGATGAACGGATGGCAATCGGGGATTTCACCACATCAAAGAAGGTGAAGAAGTCCTCTACCAACCGGTCGGGCAGTTTCGCCTTCAGGAAATATCGTAGAATCGTATCATCGTCGGCATCCGATAGAGCGATTTGATAAAGATTATTGGTCTCCATAAACTCGTCGAAGACATCGGTACACAGTACCACTGTCTTAGGAATTGCCACCCGTGCATTTTCGAACTCTTCAAATTCGGGATAACGCTTCACCATATTATCAATGAAGGCAAGGCCACGGCCTTTTCCTCCCAGCGAACCGTCGCCGATACGGGCAAAGTTGGAATAACGGTCGAAACGGTCACGTTTGAAGACGGCAACCACTCCCTGATTTTTCATCTTCCGGTACTTCACGATCGCCTCGAAGATAATCCGGCGGTGTGCATCTACGTCCTGAAGACTGGTCCACGTGATCGGCTTCAGAAACTCGGCTACCGGAAACATGGCACGCGAATAGAGCCAGCGCGAAACGTGATTCCGGCTGATATGATACAAGAAGGACTCGGCAGGCACGGCAAACAGGATATTCTGCAGCTCTTTCAGGTTCCGCACACGGGCAATCTCTTCTCCGGTCTCCGGATTGCGGAACACAAAGTCACCGAACCCGAAGTTATCGGAAACGATGCGCCGCAGGTCAACGTCCATCTTTTTAGAATTCTTATCGATAAAGCTGGCACCGTATTTGGCGGCATACGAAGAGTTTTCCGATTCGGAGGATTGGATAATCAACGGTACGAACGGATCGTTCTTGCGTATGGCGGCACAAAGCTTGATACCTGCCAGACCGTCTTTCTCGCCCCGTTCCACTTTCGGGAAACGGACGTCGGTAATGACTCCTAATATATTATTCTGGTATTTGCGATAGATTTCCATCGCTTCCTGATACGTACGCGCCAAAACGATTTTAGGACGCCCACGCATACGAAGCGTGCGCTGGTGCGCATTCAGAGCTTCGGTAGAAAATTCCTGGCTCTGCTTCAACACGAATTTATACAGGTTGGGAAGAATGGAAGAATAGAACCGGATGCCGTCTTCCACCAAAAGTATCATCTGCACGCCTACTTCCTGCACATCGTGTTCGAGGTTCATCTTATCTTCCATCAGTTTGATAATAGAAACCAACAGGTCGGTATTGCCCAGCCAGCAGAATACGTATTCAAATGCGCTCAGGTCTTCGTTGATAATCCGCTTCGTAATACCGTGACTGAAAGGAGTCAGGATAACGATCGGAATATGTTCGTATTTCTCTTTGATATGCCGCCCGATATCAAAACTGTCATTGTCTCCCGTACTCGGCATACAGATCACCAGATCGAATGACATATTCTCCAACTGCGTCAATGCTTCCTCTTCCGTAGAAACCTGTGAGAAACGAGGAGGATAACGAAGTGACAAGGATGTATATTCATTAAATATTTTTTCGTCAATGCGTCCGTCATCTTCCAGCATGAAAGCGTCATACGGGTTGGCAATCAACAGAACATTGAAAATCCGCCGTGTCATCAAATTGGCGAATTGCGTATCTTTGAAGTAAAGCTGGTTTAATTTATACTTGCTGAGCATAGTCTCTTTCTATTTTTTATTCCATAATGAAATGATTCATAGTACAGTCTACTTGACGTTTACCCTGCAAAGTTAATTTTTTAAATCTCATTTGCTATCATCTTCTTTATAAAGTTTATAATAGGTAATAAGTAATAGGTAACAAGTAATAACCATGCGGTTTACAGCGCAGCTTATTACTTATTACTTATTACCTATTACTTATTACCTACCACTATCATTTTATCATTATTTAATCAAAATATCACCATAAAATCAATCATATTTGAAAAATTTTCCTATATTTGCAGTGTGAGCAGTTTACATTTTATCAGAATAACCTTTTAAAATATGAGATCATGAACATCCAGAAAATCATGTCCTCTTTGGAGGCAAAGCACCCCGGTGAATTAGAGTATCTTCAAGCAGTAAAAGAAGTTCTTCTTTCGATCGAAGATATATACAATCAGCATCCCGAATTTGAAAAGGCCAAGATCATAGAAAGACTGGTAGAACCTGATCGTATCTTCACTTTCCGTGTCACTTGGGTAGACGATAAAGGGGAAGTTCAGACCAATCTCGGTTATCGTGTACAGTTCAACAATGCAATCGGTCCGTACAAAGGCGGTATCCGTTTCCATGCTTCCGTCAACCTCTCCATTTTGAAATTCCTCGGCTTCGAGCAGACATTCAAGAATGCACTGACTACCCTTCCGATGGGTGGCGGCAAAGGCGGTTCGGACTTCTCGCCCCGTGGCAAGAGCGATGCTGAAATCATGCGTTTCTGTCAGGCGTTTATGCTTGAATTGTGGCGCCATCTGGGACCGGACATGGATGTACCTGCCGGTGATATCGGTGTAGGCGGACGCGAAGTAGGTTATATGTTCGGTATGTACAAGAAGCTGACCCGCGAATTTACGGGAACCTTTACCGGAAAAGGACTGGAGTTCGGCGGTTCGCTGATTCGTCCGGAAGCTACCGGCTTCGGCGGTTTGTACTTCGTTTATCAGATGTTGCAGGCAAAAAATATAGATATCAAAGGCAAGACAGTCGCTATCTCCGGCTTCGGTAACGTAGCTTGGGGCGCTGCCACCAAGGCGACCGAATTGGGTGCCAAAGTAATTACGATCTCCGGACCAGACGGATATATCTACGATCCGGACGGCATCAGCGGAGAAAAGATAGATTATATGCTCGAACTTCGGGCTTCGGGCAATGACATCGTTGCTCCTTACGCCGAAAAATATCCGGGTGCAACCTTCGTAGAAGGCAAGCGTCCGTGGGAAGTAAAAGCAGATATTGCACTTCCTTGCGCTACTCAGAACGAATTAAATGGAGAAGATGCACAAAATCTCATAAAAAATAACGTTCTTTGCATTGGAGAAATTTCCAACATGGGATGTACGCCGGAAGCAATCGACTTATTTATCGAAAAGAAAATAATGTATGCTCCGGGTAAGGCAGTCAACGCTGGTGGTGTTGCCACTTCCGGGCTGGAAATGTCTCAGAACGCCATGCACCTGAGCTGGAGCGCTGCTGAAGTGGACGAAAAACTCCACGCCATCATGCACGGTATCCATGCACAATGCGTGAAATACGGTACAGAACCCGACGGATATATCAATTATGTGAAGGGAGCTAACATTGCCGGATTCATGAAAGTAGCTCACGCTATGATGGGACAAGGCGTTATTTAAAAGAGACTTTGTTTAGTTGTATTTGTATTTGTGGTTTGCGCTGCTCGCCTCCTGTGACAGGACGCGGGTAGCGCTATTTTTTTGAGATTAACATTATTTTCTTCAATGGAATTAATTATCTTTGTAGCATTATACAGTAATAACAATAAAAAATGCTACAACCCGAATTAAAACTCCGCCGCGACAAGATTCGCAGTCTGATGGTGTCACAGGGCATTGATGCCGCCCTCATTACTTGTAATGCAAATTTAATCTACACCTATGGCTGTGTAGTCAGCGGCTATCTTTATCTCCCTCTTCATTCACCGGCACTGCTGTTTTTCAAGCGGCCCAACAATATCACAGGCGAACACTCGTTCCCTATCCGCAAGCCGGAACAGATCGTCGATATTCTGAAAGAAAAAGGTCTGCCTTTGCCCACTAAACTGATGCTGGAAGGCGACGAACTTCCTTATACCGAATATGTTCGTCTGGCAGGTTTGTTCCCGGACGCTGAAGTCGTGAACGGGACACCGCTGATCCGTCAGGCACGCAGCGTGAAGACAGCTATCGAAATCGAAATGTTCCGTCGTTCGGGCATGGCGCATGCCAAGGCATACGAACAGATTCCGTTCGCATATTACCCTGGAATGACAGATATCGAGTTCTCGATAGAAATCGAACGTCTGATGCGTCTTCAAGGTTGCCTCGGCATCTTCCGCGTGTTTGGCCGCAGCATGGAAATCTTCATGGGAAGTGTGCTGACCGGAGATAATGCCGGTTATCCTTCTCCCTACGATTTTGCTTTAGGGGGTCGCGGACTCGATCCTGCCTTGCCCGGAGGCGCTGACAAGACTCCGCTGAAAGAAGGACAAAGTGTTATGGTCGATCTGGGAGGCAACTTCAACGGATATATGGGCGATATGAGCCGTGTGTTCTCTATCGGCAAATTGTCGGAAGAAGCATATACCGCTCATCAGGTTTGTCTGGATATTCAGGAAAAGATCGCTTCGATCGCCAGACCCGGCATTCCATGCGAAATGCTGTATAACACTGCAATCGAAATGGTTACCCAGGCAGGTTTTGCCGATAAGTTCATGGGAACGGGACAGCAAGCCAAGTTCATCGGTCACGGCATCGGACTTGAAATCAACGAAGCGCCTGTACTTGCTCCGCGCATCAAACAGGAACTGGAACCGGGCATGGTCTTTGCTCTCGAACCGAAAATCGTTCTTCCCGGTGTAGGCCCTGTAGGTATCGAAAACTCTTGGGTAGTGACAAACGAAGGAGTTGAGAAACTGACTAACTGCAACGAAGAAATTATAGAATTGTCATAAGGGACTGACTAAAAAGTCAATAGTATCTCGAATCTCCTCCTTCGGGAAGGAGGAGTACCCGTAGGGGGGAGGTGGTAGGTGAATACATAACCCTATCATTTACAAAGAAATAGGAACAAACATTATTTCTCCTACCACCTCGGTCTGCGACCACTCCTCCTTCCCGAAGGAGGAGAATAGAGATACTACCGACTTTGGGGGCACCCCCAATTTGAACAAGAAAAGCTATTTTACAGGCTTCAGTCCCATCTTCGCCGCCCGTTCCAGCATAAAAGCATGGGCTGCCTCATACTCATTGGGGATAACTCCATCCAGAATAGCATCCTTTATCGCACTTTTCAAAGCACCGACTTCACGACAGGGCTGTAAGCCGAAAGTTTCCATGATCTCTTCTCCACTCACCGGAGGCTGGAAATTACGGACACGGTCTTTTTCTTCAAGGTCTTTCAACTTTTGGCGAACCAGCTGGAAGTTATTCAGAAATCGCTGCTTGCGCTCCATGTTTTTCGAAGTGATGTCCGCTTCACAAAGTGTCATCAAGTCGTCGATATCATCCCCCGCCTCAAAAAGCAGACGGCGTACGGCAGAATCTGTCACTACATCATCCGCTATCACAATGGGACGCATGTGCAAGCTGACCATTTTCTGCACATACTTCATCTTCTCATTCATCGGCAACTTCATCTTCCGGAAAATATTCGGAATCATCTTCTCACCGATAAAATTATGATTATGGAACGTCCAGCCCGCTTTAGGCTCCCAACGTTTCGTTGCAGGCTTGGCGATATCGTGCAGCAAAGCCGCCCAACGCAACCAGAGATTATCCGTCTTTTTGCTGATATTGTCCAACACTTCCAGCGTATGGTAAAAGTTATCCTTGTGCGACCGTCCGTTTCGTGTTTCTACTCCCTGCAAGGCAGCCAGTTCCGGAAAAATCAACGGAAGCAGTCCGCTTCGTTCCAGTTCTACAAAACCTTTTGAAGGGATAGGCGAAAGAATGATCTTGTTCAGCTCATCCGCAATCCGTTCACGGGATATGATTTCAATCCGGTCTTTGTTACGGCAGAGCGATTCGAACGTATCGTCATCGATATAAAAATTCAGTTGCGTGGCAAAGCGAATGCAACGCATCATGCGCAGCGGGTCGTCACTGAACGTGATATCCGGATCGAGGGGTGTGCGGATGGTCTTTTCCTTCATGTCCGCCATGCCGCCAAACGGGTCAACCAGTTCGCCAAAGCGTGCTTTGTTCAGGCAGACAGCCATCGCGTTAATAGTAAAGTCACGGCGGTTCTGATCGTCCTCCAGTGTTCCGTCTTCCACGATGGGCTTCCGTGAATCCCGTTGATAGGATTCTTTGCGGGCACCTACAAATTCGACTTCCGTACCTTTATATTTCACTTGTGCCGTACCGAAATTCTTGAAAACAGAGACGTACGCACCACGCCCCAAGCGTTTTCCAAGTGCTTCCGCCATTGCGATCCCGCTGCCTACTACTACTACATCTATATCTTTGGAGGGACGTTGCAGAAAAATATCACGAACGTAACCGCCTACCACGTAACACTCCAGTCCGAGTGCGTCAGCGGTTTCGGCAATGTGTCCGAAGATCGGTTCGCTAAAATACTGTTTCAGTTCCTCTTGAGTCAACTCTATCATCTTTTTAATGCTTAACGACTGGCAACAGACAGTTAAATAGTTGATGAAAACACCGGTCGGGCGGTCCATAATCATCAAACACTTATTGCCAATACAAGTTTTGAGGGGGCAAAATTACAAAAATAAGGGATATATTTGTATTTTTGTCGCTATAAAGTAAACGATGAACGGGCGAGGAACGGTAAACGGCAAGTAACACGAACGGCAAACCGCAAGTAACGAACAGTTGGCGGTAAGTCGTGAACACTGCACGTCCCATCTCCATCGCAAATCGTCTAATAGTAAAATGTAAATGGTATGATGAAAAAACTGATTATCTTCTTTTGCGGCACGCTGGCACTGACAGCCTGCGGAAACGGCATCGAGAAAAAAGCCAATGAAAAACTGACGATTGCCCGTGCTGCCTACGAACGTGGCGACTACGAAGAAGCAAAGACACAAATCGACAGTATCAAGATTTTGTATCCCAAAGCATTCGAGGCCCGCAAAGCCGGTCAGGAATTGATGCTGGATGTGGAACTCAAGGCTCAACAAGAGATTCTGGCCTTTCTGGACAGTGCTCTCCAGGCAAAGCAAGCAGCGTTTGACGCCATCAAAGGCAAGTACACCCTGGAGAAAGATGCCGAATATCAGCAAGTGGGTAACTACATATGGCCTACACAAGCCATCGAGAAGAATCTCCATCGTTCCTTCCTTCGCTTCCAAGTGAGCGAGCAGGGAATTATGAGCATGACTTCCATTTATTGCGGAGCCGGCAATATCCATCATGTAGGCGTCAAAGTGATGACTCCCGACGGCAGTTTTGCCGAAACTCCGACTTCGAAGGACAGCTACGAAACATCGGATATGAACGAGAAAATAGAAAAAGCCGATTACAAACTGGGAGAAGACGGTAACGTGATCGAATTTCTGAACCTCAACAAGGACAAGAATATCCGTGTGGAATTTATCGGCGACCGTAGATACACAACGACGATGAGTCCGACCGACCGACAGGCAGTAGCAGGCGTTTACGAACTGTCGAAAATCCTTTCCGCCATGCAGCAAATCAAGAAAGAACAGGAAGACGCCAATCTGAAAATCGGATTTATCAATAAGAAAAAAGAACGGAAAGCGATGGAAGAAGCTGCCGAAGAATAAAGGTTCTTTCGGAGTAACGGCTTTCCGGAAAAGTGATAAAAGCGCTATCGGAGAAGAATAAATCAAGCAGTCCGAAAAGGATAAGTAAAAAACGGTAAGCGATGAAAATTTGTGTTTATCAGAGATAGCACATTTATTTTTTCATCGCTTACCGATTTTTATTTCAATTCAAGAGACTGTTCTCCGACTTATCATTAGGCACAAATAGTAATGATATTTCATTCCAACTTTAAAGAGACGCAGCATTGTTTTCTTGCTCGCACCCTTTTACCTTGGAGAAACGGCGTAAACCAGCATCCTAAAACGGCGTAGCCTGCCTACATAAAACGGCGTAGCCTGACAGGTAGAAAGGGCGCAGTCTCCAAAGGCTTATTTCACTCTCCTATTCAACTGATTATTAGCCTTCTCCACCTTTGACTTACCTATCCGTTTCCCCGTCCCTTTCTTTTTTCCGGCAGCGGGCTTCGCCTTTCCGGCGAACGGATTGTTACTTTTTTTGATTGGCATAACTTAACAAAGTATCATTCTCCTTCGTAATACTCGCCCAAAAACCAGCGGGCAATAAAGTCCCAGTTTTCGTGCAGCAGCTCTTTCCCGTTCTCGAAAGGAAATTGCGCTTCCGGCAGCAGGTCATGTTCCATGCCGTACTTCAGCAGATCGAACGGGCACAGCCCTTCCTCGCAGAAAAGTTCGTACGCTTCTTCCTCAGCCATTTCCGCATTATACAGCGGATTCCGTTTGTCGGCAAAGTAGCGGGCTACATCCGGACCTATCAGCAAACCTTTCGGATTAGCGTACATCACAAAATCCGAAAACTCCTTCAAGTCGGGCAACAGAGCATCTTCCTCGTCCTCCCATTGCAGGGCCTGCACAAAGAACAGTTTCAAAGCCTCATACGAATCGAAGAACATCAACGGCTCGCCACCACTCGCTTTCAGAAAGCGCTCCACATTCACGGGCAACTGATCGCCCGGCGAGGCAACAGGCAAAGCAGTCCGCTGCTTCTCCATCAGCTCCGATTCCATCAGCCAGTCTCCGGCAAGTCCGTCGCTGATAGGCGCTTTCTCGAAAACATCCTCCAACTGCGCATAGATCACATCGGCAAACTCCAGCAAGTCCGCATCCAAGGGATTCTCCACACCGTCAAAGTCATCGCCTACCGGCGAATTAATTCCCCACAGCAAGAAAGCGATATCCTCTTTATTGATCTCGTCGGTGAGATAACCTTCCGACAATTCATAAAACGGCAGGTAACGTCCGTAATTCCTTTTATGCCAACGGATGAACTGGCGCCAGTTGCCTCCGTCCGTCACACAGTCTTCCAGATAAAGAGTCAGCATCAGAGTTACCTGATTCTGGCTTTCCTGTGTCTCCGACTTATATAAATAAGATTCGCTGACGACAGGCAATAAAAGATTGGCAAATTCAAGATACCAGTGATCCGTCGCCAACACCTTTGCACGGCCATGAAGATCCAGCCATGCTTTCATATAAATTTTCCCTTGTTTCATTATTATTCTGTTGCTTGTTTTAGTTTCTCCACGCCCTATTACTTATTACCTATTACTTGCTACCTTTTTTACAGTCTTTTCAAAGCCAGTTTTATTACTTTCTCCACCGGAGCATCCGGTTCTTCCTTCAGGATAGCCAGTACCACTTTCTGCGAAGGCGCGGCGGCAAAGCCAAGCATGGTCAGAGCGGCTACCGCTTCCTCCTGCACTTCTACGCTGGCAGATTGCAGCAGCATTCCGACAGAAGCGCTTCCTCCTGCCACGGTGGCTCCCATCGTCTTTATCTTGTCTTTCAGGTCGACAATGACACGCTGCGCTGTTTTCAGTCCGATCCCCTTCACCGTTTTCAGCAAATTCGCATTTTCGGTGCTGATCACATTCACCAGTTCGGCAGGCGAAAGGGCAGAGAGAATCATACGCGCCGTATTGCCTCCGATGCCCGACACGGAAATGAGCAGCAGGAAAATCTCCCGCTCCTGCTTGTCGGCAAATCCGTAGAGCACATACGCGTCCTCCCGAATAGCTTCATAGATATATAACTTACAGTTTTTCTTCCCCTGAATAGCCGAATAAGTATTCAGGGATATATTGGCGGCATAGCCTACCCCGTTACAGTCGATTACTGCGGTTGCCGGACTAAGTTCGGCAAGTTCGCCTCTTACATATTCTATCATAGTGTGAGCAAAGATAAGACAAATTCACCACAGATGAAAAGACTTTCGCAACATTTCCGCCTCGCAGTCAGAGGTGAAAAAATTAAAAATAATGCAGGCAGTAAACAAAACTTCCTAGTAATTTGTTTACTTTTGTGGCAGAATTAAAGAAAAATGTTCATATAAAACCAATAAAAGAATGAAAAAAGTAAGAGCAGCTATTGTCGGTTACGGCAATATCGGACACTATGTACTTGAAGCGCTACAGGCAGCGCCTGATTTCGAAATAGCCGGAGTAGTTCGTCGTGCAGGAGCAGAGAACAAGCCGGAAGAGTTGGCAAACTATGCAGTAGTCAAAGATATCAAAGAGCTGGAAGGAGTGGAAGTGGCCATCCTCTGCACACCGACCCGCAGCGTTGAGAAATACGCGAAAGAATATTTGGCAATGGGAATCAACACGGTGGACAGCTTCGACATCCACACAGGCATCGTTGACCTGCGCCGCACGCTGGATGCCACCGCCAAAGAGCACAAAGCCGTATCCATCATCTCCGCAGGATGGGATCCGGGAAGCGACTCGATCGTACGCACCATGCTCGAAGCAATCGCTCCGAAAGGCATCACTTACACCAACTTCGGTCCCGGCATGAGTATGGGACACACCGTAGCCGTAAAAGCGATCGACGGAGTGAAAGCCGCCCTCTCCATGACGATCCCTACCGGAACGGGAATCCACCGCCGCATGGTATATATCGAACTGAAAGACGGATACAAGTTTGAAGAAGTAGCCGCAGCCATCAAGGCAGACCCTTACTTCGTGAACGACGAGACACATGTAAAACTTGTGCCCAGCGTAGACGCACTGCTCGATATGGGACACGGTGTAAATCTGACTCGCAAGGGAGTTTCCGGTAAAACGCAGAATCAGCTGTTCGAGTTCAATATGCGCATCAACAATCCGGCACTGACCGCACAGGTACTTGTGTGCGTGGCACGCGCTTCCATGAAGCAGCAACCGGGGTGCTACACCATGGTAGAAGTCCCCGTTATCGATCTCCTTCCGGGCGACCGCGAAGAGTGGATCGGACACCTGGTATAATCTTTTATCCGCATAACTGAAATAAAAATAGAGAAAGGAGACACACCTTTCTCTATTTTTTTTATCTTTGTCGGTGATGACAAAACACACTCGATATGAAAAGACTATTCATATTCTCAACATTTCTGTTATGCTTGCTATCGACTACCTTTTCACAGCAGTCCGGTAACACGATCAAGCCAAATCTGAAGTACGGAAAACCCTCCAAAGAAGAGCTCTCCCTGACCAGCTTTGCTCCCGACACCACCGCCACCGCCATCTACCTGTTTCGCAAGGGCGAAAGCAGTTTCGCATACAAAGACGGTTTCCAGCTGGTGACCGAGCACTGGGTACGCATCAAAGTGCTGAAGCCGCAGGGCGTATCCTACGCCGACATCACCGTGCCCTACTACTCCCCTTCCGACAAAGACAAAGGACAGGAGAGAGCCAGCGAAATAAACGGCTGCTCTTATAATATGGAGAACGGGCAGTGCGTAGAGACGCCTCTCAAACGGGACCTCATCTCCGACGAACGGGTGAACCAGCATATCCGGCTGCTGAAATTCTCCATCCCCGCCGTCAAGGAAGGAACCGTCATCGAGTACCATTACAAGCTCTATTCCGACTACTTCGCCCACATCGACAACTGGATGATGCAGGATGAACTTCCGATGATATACAACCAGTACAAAATCACCATTCCGCACGCCTTCATCTACAACATCGAACTGCGGGGCAAGGACTGGATCACCAGCAAGGAAAAAGAGACATCCATACACGGAGTGACCACCCAGCAAAGCGGCGTGGCAAAGATAGCGGAAGACTTCTCCATCCCGTCGCGTGAGCTGACCTTCACCTCGCAGCATCTCCCCGCCATCCGGCAGGACGAGGCGTACTGCTGGTGTCCCGAAGACTATAAAATACAGATCAGCTTCGACCTGCAAGGCACCCAGTTTCCCGGCAGAGAGTACGAACCTTTCAGCCAGAAATGGGAGGACGTGGACAAGCAACTGAACAAGCCCGAAGACGAGCTTTTCGGCAAGCACCTGTCTTTCAACAACCCTTTCAAAGAAGAAGCGAAAGCCGCCTTTACCAGCGAAATGACCTTCGAGCAAAAAGTCGTCGCCGCCTTCCGGGTGCTGAAGCAAAAGCTCTCATGGACCGGCAGATACGAGCTTTACAGCAAAGACCCCGCCAAAGTGATCAAAGCGGGAAGCGGCAGCAATGCCGAGCTGAACTTTATCCTCATGGCGATTCTCAAAGACTACGGCATCCGCTCCTATCCCGTCGTACTGAGCCGCCGCTCGACGGGTATGCTGCCTTTCAACTTCCCTTCCCTCCAGAAGCTGAACACCTTTCTCGTCGCCGCCTACAACATGGATACACAAAGCTATGTTTATCTGGACAGTTCGATGGAGCTGCCTGCACTCAACATACTGCCGCTCGACTTATGCGTAAACAGGGCGCGCCTCCTCTCCCCCAACGAACCGGAAGAGAAGAAATGGGTGGACCTGATCAACCTCGGCAGCAATGTCACTTTCATGAATGTCAACGCCACCGTGCAGGACGGACAGATCAGAGGACACCGCACGACGCAACTGCAAGGACAGCAAGCGGTAGAGTACCGGAAGCAACTGCTCAAACAGAAGAAGGACTCCCTGCTGTTCACCTCTCCGGATGCCGGCAAAGAAAAGTTCGCTTTCAAAGGCTTGAAAGTGGAAAGCGATCCGTATGACTTTACGCAGATAAAAGAAGAGTTCGACTTCATGATGAACGCCGAGAACACAGGCGGACGGCTTTACATCAACCCGATGGTCTTTCCGCAACTGGAACGGAATCCGTTTATCCAGACGGAGCGGATACTCCCCATCGAATTTCCGTATCCGTACAAATATCATTTGATGTGCTCGCTTACGCTTCCCGACGGATACGAGGTAGAGGAGATTCCCCAGTCGTATTCCGTCAAGACGGAGGACGACAAGCTGCACTGCAAATACATGATTCAGCAGAACGGCAACAAGGTCACACTCAGCTATGTGTTCCAGTTGCGGACGCATATTCTTTCGCCCGACCAGTACACACAATTGCAGGATATATGGACAAAGGTAATTGAGAAGAATCAGGCACTGATCGTTCTCAAAAAAAGATAGCTTCACAACCAACAACTAAATATGATGAAAACAGTACTGATTTGGTTCCTTTTGCTGCTGGGATGTCAGGGGTTCGCCCAACAGGCAGGGACAGACGGTTTCAAACCCAGCATGAAATACGGCAAGCCTTCGCAGGAAGAACTCGTGATGACCGCCTACGCACCGGACACTTCCGCAACGGCAGTCGTGCTTTATTCGAAATGCGATGTCCGCTATGACCTGTTAGCCAACAATTTCCGTATCCTCTACAACTACGAGGTCAAAATCAAGGTACTCAAATCCGAAGGCACTTCGTATGCCGACATCCAGATACCTTATTACTCCAACGAACGCAATTCGACACTGAAAGAAAGCGTCAGCCAGCTTGACGCCTCCGCCTACAATATGGAAGGAGGGAAAATGGTACGCACCAAGATGAAGCGCGATCTGGTCTTTACGGAACGCCTCAACAAGCAATATATGCAGCTCAAATTCTCGATACCCGCCGTCAGGGAGGGAACCGTATTCGAATACAAATACCAGCTCAGCTCCGACCTTTACTATAACATCAACTCGTGGGAGGCACAGAGAAGCATTCCGGTGATCTTCACCCAATACGACATCACCGTACCGGAATATTTCAAGTTCAACCTCGATATGCGGGGGGCTCATCCCATGGCCTCCAAAGATGAACAAACGCCCCTTTCGTTTATGCTCAGCCTGCAAGGCGGGCAAACAGAAACGCTCACCTGCACCGGACGCCACATGATATTCACCGGAGAACACCTCCCCGCCATGCGTCCGGACAGTTACGTATGGTGTGCCGACGACTACCTGAGCAGCGTCTATTTCGAACTGCGGGGAGTGGACTTTCCGGGATCGTTCTACAAATCTTTCACCCGTACCTGGGAGGACATCGACAAAATGCTGCTGGAAGACGAAGACTTCGGCTCACTGCTCAAAATGCGCAATCCTTATCGGGACGAGATGGCTTCGCTGCCACTGGACCAACTCTCCGACCGTCAGAACAAGATTGCCGCCATCTACACGTTCCTCAAAAGCAAAATATCATGGAACGGCCAGTACGGCCTGTACGGCAGCGAAGTGAAGAAAGCGGTCAAGAACGGGACGGGCAACAACGCCGATATCAATTTTATATTAATGAGTATGCTGCGTGATGCGCAGATTCCCTGCTATCCGGTCGTGATGAGCCGCAAAAACCGGGGCATCCTGCCTTACAGCCATCCTTCGATCCAAAAGCTGAATACGCTCATTGTCGGCATCGCCGACACGGACAGCACGTTCGTATTCCTCGACGGCTCGGTGACCGACGGCTACCTGAACACCCTGCCGCCCGTCCTGATGGCAAACCGCGCACGCCTCATCGACGAAACGGGAAAAGGCAAGTGGGTAGACCTGAGCACACTCGGCAAAAACCAAATACGCGCCTCCGTCAAAGCGCAGATTCATCCGGACGGACAGATTACGGGAAACCGCAGCGCAATCTACATCGGCCAGTATGCAGCCAACCTACGCAGACGTTACCATGCCGCCAAAGACAGCACGGAATTTATCAACAAGCTGGAAACGGAAGAAAATATCAAAGTCAAAAAGTTCCAGACCAGAGAGATAGATGTCTTCTCGTCCAAAGTAACGGAATCTCTCGATTTTGAGAAACAGGCGACGGTGAACGACAATCTGATCTACGTCAATCCCATGATTTTCCTGCACGTCAGCAAGTGCCCGTTCATTCAGACCGAAAGGCAGCTGCCGCTCGAAATGCCGTATACGGAACATCTCTTACAGGCAACCATGCTCACCATCCCCGAAGGCTATGCGGTAGAAGAACTTCCGCAGTCGATGAATCTCAAAACGGAAGACGGGCAAGACTTAGTTCGATACAACATCAGCCAGACAGCCAACACGATCAACGTCACCTATACATTTATCGCCAACAAGCTGCTCCATCTCGCAACCGAATATCAAACGGTCAAGATGTTTTGGGAAAAAGTTGCCGAGAAGAACAACGAGCTGATCGTGCTGAAGAAACTATAACCGGCTGCCAGCCGACATAATACTGAACAAAGAATAAAGTAATAACAGAATCCTATGATCAACCATTCGCGAACCCGGCTCCTCGGACTGCTCTGCACTTGCCTGAGCTTTTGCCTCCTGCCTGTCCGTGCACAAGGCATCGCCGACAACTCCAACTCCGTCATCGTAGAGGCGCAGACGGAAGTGATCTGCAAATCGATGACCCAATCCGTCGAGCGGGAAACCCGCACTGTCACCATTCTGAACAAGAAGGGACTGGATGCGGCACATTTCTTCTGTAGTTGCGATATGTTCCGTTCGTTGCAGAAATTCTCCGGAGAACTGATCAACGCTTCGGGACAAAGCGTGCGAAAGATCAAGAAATCGGAACTGCTGAAGAGCGAATACAGTTCGTCGCTCTCTACGGACGACTACCTTTATTATTACGAATGCAACTACCCCTCCTTCCCCTTCACCGTGAAATACGTATGGGAAGTGAAATGCAACAACGGACTGATAGGCTACTCTACCTTTATGCCGCAAACGGACTTCAACCAAGGAGTGGAAAAATCCGCCTACCGCATCGAACTGCCTGCCGGACAGCAGTGCAGACATCGGGCACTGAACACGGACGGGAAAAACATTCAGATAAAAGAATCCACCGGTCCCGAAGGGCAGCAGATCATAGAAGTGTCCGCCACCCAGCTGCCACCCATACAGAGCGAGCCGTTCGGCCCCAGCTTCGCCCAATTATTTCCGCGCGTCTACTTCGCCCCCTCCGCCTTCAGCTTCGACAAGACACAGGGCGACATGAGCACGTGGCAAAAATACGGGGAATGGCAATACGACCTCCTCAACGGTCGCGACCAGCTCACCGAACCGTTCAAAAGCAAACTGCACGAATTGACGACAAACTGCGGCACCGACCGTGAGAAAGTAAAAGCAGTCTACGACTATCTGGCGAAGACCACCCGTTACGTCAGCATCCAGCTGGGAATCGGCGGACTGCAACCCATCGCCGCCACCGACGTCTGCCGCACCGGATTCGGCGATTGCAAGGGACTGTCCAACTACACCCGTGCCATGCTGAACGAGCTGGGCATTCCGTCCACCTATACAGTGATCAGCACCACCAACGAACGTCTGCTGCCCGACTTCTCCAGTGCCAACCAGATGAACCACGTCATTCTGCAAGTGCCTCTCCCGCAGGACACACTTTGGCTGGAATGCACCAATCCGCAGCTTCCTTTCGGCTATGTCCATCAGGACATTGCCGGACACGACGCCCTGCTCATCGAACCCACCGGAGGCAGAATGTACCGGCTACCCACCTATCCCGACTCGCTGAATACACAACAGATCACCGCACGGATTTCACTCTCTCCCACCGCAGAAGCAAAGATAGAGGTCAATGAAGTGTCCCGACTGTTCCAGTACGAGAACGAGGCGGGAATCGTCTATCTGGAACCCAACAAGCAGAAAGACCGCATCCGATCAAACATCAACCTTTCGCAAGCCGACATCCTGCGCCTGCAAATCAGCGAATGCAAGGAGGCAAGCCCGTCTATCACGTTCAACTATACGGCAGGCAGCAATCAGTACGGACATAAAACGGGGAACCGCCTGTTTATCCCTGTCAATGTGTTCCGCAAAGGGTTCAGTGTGCCGCACGTCACAAAGCGCACGCATCCCATCCACGTCAATTTCGGTTATGCGGACACCGACAGTATCCGCATTCAGCTGCCCGAAGGATATGCCATCGAAGGACTTCCACGACCGGTGGAGCTGAAAAGCAAGTTCGGCAGTTTCCATTCTTCCGTTCAGGTGAAGGAGGAAGAAGTGCTGGTGGTTCACAGCCTGTGGATGCGCAAAGGGATTTATGCTCCCGAAGAGTATGCGTCATTCCTCGATTTCCGTAAACAAATAGCAGAACAGTATAATAACAAAATTATATTAAAGAGAATATGAAGATATACAAAAAGAAAGAACTTCCCAGACATGAGGAAGAAGAGTTTTCAGTCATAGTACTGACTTGTGACGAACACGGAGAAACCAATCTTGGGTTTTATAACTTTGACACGGAAGATTGGAGTTTTCTTTCGGAAGCTGACAAAAGTTATAGAGACTCTGAATTTGTATGGATATACCCACCAGCCGATCAGATGAAAGAGTTTTTGATAAAATCAATCAAGGCTGAACGCGAATCAGCTCCACCTTCATCGAAGGAAAACTGGTTTAGAAAGAAAACCCAACCTATTAAAAAGAAAATCACTCTGGCTTTCAAGAAAAAATAAAAGTGTACCTTTGCGGCTCTAACCAAAGCCGAAAGGAAACATTGGAAAATAAAAGATACAATAACGTCGAAGAATGGGCGAACACGCTCAGTCACGGAGCAGGCATATTACTTGGAGTCATAGCCGGATATGTCCTGCTCGCGAAAGCGGCGGCGGGTGTCGAACCGAAGTGGGCGGTAGCTTGTGTAACCGTCTATCTGTTTGGCATGCTGTCTTCTTATGTCAGTTCCACCTGGTATCACGGCAGCCGTCCGGGTAAGCTGAAGGAATTGCTTCGCAAATTCGACCACGGGGCGATCTATCTGCATATTGCAGGAACGTACACTCCGTTTACACTGCTCGTCATGAGGCACGCAGGCGGTTGGGGATGGGGAATTTTCTCTTTTGTCTGGCTGTCGGCTATCGTCGGTTTTATACTGAGTTTCAAGAAACTGAAGGAACACAGTAACCTGGAAACCATTTGTTATATAGCTATGGGAGCCTGCATTCTCGTGGCTATGAAGCCTTTGATGGATCATTTAGCAGAGATGGGAGCCGGTCCGGCTTTTTGGTGGCTGATAGGCGGGGGAGCTTCGTATATCATCGGGGCAGTGTTCTATTCGCTGCGCAAGCCGTATATGCACGCTACGTTCCATCTGTTCTGTCTGGGAGGAAGCATAGGGCATATCATAGCGATCTGGCTGATATTGTAAGTAAAAGAAAGCCGTCAGGCAGAGTTCATCATTTCAATACGATGCTTCATCATTCAACACAAAAATTTCTTCCACCGGAACCCCGAAATAACGTGCTATCCTCAGCGCAAGAATGGTAGAGGGGATAAACTTTCCGGTTTCTACCGTATTGATCGTCTTTCGGGTCACACCAATGGCTACAGCCAGTTCTTCCTGGCTGATATTCTTCATCGCCCTGTAGACCTTTATTTTATTGAGTAGTTCTTTATTTTCCATCTTTATAAGGGTTATACAGGAGCAATCTTCTTATTTCTGAGAAAAGCATAGCTACCACCACTATAACCAGAGCACCCATACGTACCGAGAGATTAAAAAAATCTCCAAAACAATAAACTAATAATCCCATTTGCATAGCCGCATAAAAGCCTGCTGTCAAAGCCTTAGAATTATAGTCCGAATATATTTCACTATCTAATGCTCCCATTAATTTCTTATCTTTCTTTATTCTCTCCAAAATATCGGAAGCTCTTATTGCTACAACGACATACAGCAAAACTGCAAATGCAAATATATACCATGTCTCTCCCAAAAATCCCTTTCTGCCAGTATCAAGACAAAATGTCTCCCACATTAATACTCCCATAAACAACATACCGACAATCGTCCGCATCAAAAGAGCATTAAACCTTTTAATCTCCATTTTCTCAATCGTAATATTTTCCATAACCATAGAATTTAGTCCACATTCTTATCTTTAAGTTTCACCCATAGGTTCCAAAAAGAAACCTTTAGGTTACAAATATAGATATTAAAAACTATATTCCAACCAATCATCCATCTATTTTTTAATTCTTCCGTTTTTGTTGAACCAAACACTCCCTTTCATTCGTTATATAGATAGAGACTCTAAAACTGCAAGAACCATGAACTGGGAAAATCACCTGATCAAAGACCTCCAATGGTCCAATGAAATTATCAACAGAGAAGCGAAAGAACGTGTGGCACGTGAGATCGCCGCCACAGCCAAAGCAGGCGACGTGATAGGAGCCGGCTCCGGTTCCACCGTCTACCTCACTTTGTTTGAGCTGGCAAAGCGGATTCACGAAGAACACCTGCATCTGGAAGTGATTCCCGCCTCCCAGGAAATCTCCATGACTTGCATACAACTGGGCATCCCACAGACCACCCTTTGGGACAAACGCCCCGACTGGACATTCGACGGAGCGGATGAAGTAGACCCCGACCGCAACCTGATAAAAGGACGTGGCGGAGCCATGTTCAAAGAGAAGCTGCTGATCAGAAGCAGCGGCAAAACCTTCATTATCGTCGATCCCAGCAAACTTGTCAATACCTTGGGAAACAAATTCCCCATACCGGTAGAGGTGTTCCCGAATGCACTGTCATACGTCGAAAAAGAACTGTACCGACTGGGGGCCTCCGAAATATCACTACGTCCCGCCCACGGAAAAGACGGTCCTATTTTGACAGAAAACGGAAACTTTATCCTCGATACCCGTTTCCATTATATTGACGCTTCGCTGGAAGAACAGCTGAAAACAATCACAGGCGTTATTGAAAGCGGACTTTTTATCAATTATGACATTGAGGTAGTCGTAGCCAGATAATATAAAATAAAAAGACCGCACATTCAGATTTATTTCATAAATTTACATGCTTAACTGACGTAACAACAAAAACCCGTTGCTATAAAATATTTATGAGAAAACTTCTATTATCAATCATGCAACACGATTATCAAAAGATGAGCATCAAAACGCGTCCTCTGAATTTATGTATGTTCAATCCAAACAAGAAAATGGTAATGCTGACCTTTTATACTTGTGTAGATTCTCTTACAGTACTACCCATAGAATATAGAATCTTCAAACACAAAAAAAGGGGATACAAGTATGGCGTGACGTTTCTCTTTGGGATCATCGTCCTTACTGCGGAACAGATGAGAAAGGAAATATATGCATTCAAAATTCAGAAGGAATCATCCCGCTGAAAGACCAGCAAGACAATCTCGCAGTAGAGATTCTTTGCCAGTCATTTCCGACATGGAAAGAAATGAATAACGCCGAACGTATGCAAACTCTCGATTCCTATTTTGAGCGCTATGCATCACTGATTTATCAAAAAACAAAGAAGAAAAGAGAGTAAAAAGCAGATCGTCCGAACACTCTAAAAGAGAAGAAAGCTGAAACTTTTTCTAAAAACGAAACTTAAAAGTTTTCCAAAACGGAAAACTTTCTGTATCAGGCAGAAAGAAAAGTTTCCCGAAATTTAATGTTAAAACCTATCCAAGCTATCACAATATCCTTTATCTTTGTATCCGGTTTCGGAACTAAAAAGAGGTTTAGTCAATGAGGGAACGCTGTGCAAATCGGCGACAGTACCCGCTGCTGTAATTCTCTGTGAATCCGCACACTATGTCACTGCATCGGCAGATGTGGGAAGGCGCTGCGGGGGAGGGATAAGTCAGAAGACCTGCCGGAGTCAAATAAACATATTATTAATCACTTTCGGGAGTTAAAGTTATGAACTACGCGGAAATTTGTATCATCAAACGAGATGGTAAAAGAGAAAATTTCTCTATCAGTAAGATCAAGAATGCGATCGGTAAAGCATTCAGTGCGACAGGGATTCAGGACGAGCAGCAACTGATTGCTGACGTCACGATGAGTGTAATCAGTCAGTTCACTAACCCCACGATCACCGTGGAGGAAATTCAGGACTTAGTAGAAAAGGCATTGATGAAGGTACGCCCCGAAGTAGCCAAGAAGTACATCATCTACCGCGAATGGCGGAACACGGAGCGGGACAAGAAAACCCAGATGAAGCACGTGATGGACGGCATCGTCGCCATCGACAAGAACGACGTGAACCTGAGCAACGCCAATATGAGCAGCCACACGCCTGCCGGACAAATGATGACATTCGCATCGGAAGTCACCAAAGACTATACCTATAAATATCTGTTGCCGAAACGTTTTGCCGAAGCGCACCAGTTGGGCGATATCCATATTCACGACCTCGATTACTACCCGACAAAGACGACCACCTGCATCCAATATGACATGGACGATCTCTTTGAACGTGGCTTCCGCACCAAGAACGGCAGCATCCGCACACCGCAAAGCATCCAAAGTTATGCTACGCTTGCCACCATCATCTTCCAGACCAACCAGAACGAGCAGCACGGCGGACAGGCAATCCCCGCCTTCGACTTCTTCATGGCAAAAGGGGTGGCAAAGTCTTTCCGCAAACATCTGGCTTCGTTCATCAACTTCTACGTGGCGATGGAAAACGGAACACAGGCGGACGAGAAAGCAATCCGCACCTTAATCAAGGAACATCTGCCCTCTATTAAATCGACCGAAGCAGAACGCGAAACATTGCGCATCGCCCTGGTAGCCCTGCAAATCATTATTGACAAGGAACACCTGACACGCATCGCAGAGAAAGCGTACCAGCAGACAAAGAAGGATACACATCAGGCAATGGAAGGCTTTATCCACAACCTGAACACCATGCACTCCCGTGGAGGTAACCAAGTGGTATTCAGCTCCATCAACTACGGAACGGATACTTCCGCCGAAGGCCGCCTCGTGATCGAGGAACTGCTGAAAGCCACCATCGAAGGCCTCGGAACACGTGGTGAAGTCCCCGTATTCCCGATCCAGATATTCAAAGTAAAGGACGGAGTTTCTTACTCCGAAAAGGACTTCGAGAAAGCGATGAAGGCGGAAAACATCGAAGACGCCATGCGGGGAACTTACGAAGCTCCGAACTTCGATCTGCTGCTGAGAGCTTGTCAGACTACATCGAAAGCGCTTTTCCCGAACTTCATGTTCCTGGACACGCCTTTCAACAAGAACGAGAAATGGAAAGCGGACGATCCGAAACGGTATATCTACGAGTTGGCTACAATGGGATGCCGCACCCGTGTATTTGAGAATGTGGCAGGAGAAAAGTCATCTCTGGGACGCGGAAACCTTTCATTCACCACGTTGAACATGCCACGCCTCGCCATCGAAGCACGCATCAAGGCGGAAAATCTGATTGAGGGTGAACGCAACAAGGATGCCATCGAACAGAAAGCGAAAGAGATTTTCATGGAGTCAGTCCGCAATATGGCGACTCTTGTAGCCGATCAACTGTACGAGCGCTACCAGTATCAACGCACCGCACTGGCACGCCAGTTCCCCTTCATGATGGGAAATGACGTATGGAAAGGCGGCGGCGCACTGAATCCGAACGAGCAAGTGGGCGATGCGTTACGCAGCGGTACGCTGGGCATCGGCTTTATCGGCGGACACAATGCAATGGTGGCACTTTACGGAGAAGGCCACGGACACAGCCAGAAGGCATGGGACACGCTGTACGAAGCTGTAATGGAAATGAACAAAGTGGTAGACGAATATAAAGAGAAATATAACCTGAATTATTCCGTACTTGCCACACCTGCCGAAGGACTTTCGGGACGTTTCACCAAGATAGACCGACGGAAATACGGTAAGATCGACGGCGTGACGAACCGCGACTACTACGTCAATTCCTTCCATGTGGATGTGAAGGAACCGATCAGCATCACCGAGAAGATCAGGCGCGAAGCTCCTTTCCACGCCATCACCCGCGGTGGACACATCACGTATGTGGAACTGGACGGGGAAGCTCAGAAGAATGTACGTGCCATCGCGAAAATCGTGAAGGTCATGCACGACGAGGGCATCGGCTACGGCTCCATCAATCACCCGGTGGATACCTGTCACAACTGTGGATACAAAGGAGTAATCTTCGATAAATGTCCGGTATGCCAGAGCGAAAACATCTTACGCATGCGCCGTATCACCGGATACCTGACAGGTGACCTCAGCTCCTGGAACTCTGCCAAACGGGCGGAAGAAAAGGATCGCGTGAAGCACTTGTAGAAGTTGAAAGACACTCATTTATTTTTTACTGAAGTTTCGTAAATTGTTTCCGCATGGATTCTCCTCCTTCTGGAAGGAGGGGAATCCATGCGGGATACAGCACATGCGAAACTTTAATTTTTATTTTAAGATGAACACTCTCAATTCTCCACTTTCAGCTCTCCACTTATTATCGACTTATCCCGAAACGATTGTTGACGGTGAAGGCATCCGGTATTCGATTTATCTTGCGGGATGTTCTCATCATTGCGTCGGCTGTCACAATCCGGAGAGCTGGAATCCGCGGGCGGGAGAACTGCTGACGGAGGAAAGGATTCAATCGATCATTCGGGAAATTAAAGCCAATCCATTGCTGGACGGGGTTACTTTTTCGGGAGGAGATCCGTTTTATAATCCGGAGGCTTTCCTGCTTTTTGTCAAAAGGGTAAAGAAGGAAACGGGGCTGAATATCTGGTGCTATACGGGATATACGTACGAAGAGATTCAGGCTAATCCGCGCTTGAAGGCTGTACTCGACTACATAGATGTGCTGGTGGACGGGCGTTTCGAACAGGCGCTCTTTTCACCTTATCTGGAATTTCGGGGAAGCAGCAATCAGAGGATATTGAGAATAGGTAAAAAGTAATAGGTTATAGGTAATAATGGTGGGGGAGGTTTTGTATTAGTTTAGTGCGGGGGGAGCTACTACGAACTGTTGTGGGCGTGTCTCCTGCGCTAAAAAAACTTATATTTCAAAGAAGATTGAAACACGTACTTCTTTGTTTTGTTTACATTTACAAACAAAATAAGGTTCTACTAGAATAAGTTTTTTTTATGATACAAGCCAATAATACCACTTCTATAGATGAAACCGATGGACTGCCAATGCCGAGACGTATCTGGGCAGTGGTTTCCATCGGATTCGCACTTTGTATGTCGGTGCTCGACGTGAATATTATCAACATCGTACTCCCTACGCTTTCGCACGATTTCGGAACTTCGCCTGCTGTAACTACGTGGATTATAAATGGTTATCAGTTGGCTATCGTTGTTTCGCTGCTGTCTTTCTCTTCTTTGGGGGAGATTATCGGTTATCGGAAAGTGTTCCTGTCGGGCATTGGGCTGTTTTGCATCACTTCGCTGATCTGCGCCTTGTCCGATTCATTCTGGACGCTGACGATTGCACGTATCTTTCAGGGATTCAGTGCGTCGGCCATCACAAGTGTGAATACGGCGCAACTGCGCTACGTATACCCGAAAAGTCAGATCGGGCGGGGAATGGGAATCAATGCGATGGTAGTGGCGATATCGGCGGCTGCCGGTCCGTCGGTGGCAAGCGGCATACTTTCGATAGCCAGCTGGCACTGGCTGTTTGCTATCAATGTACCGCTGGGGATTACGGCACTGCTACTGGGTATCAAGCATTTGCCGAGACAGGAAGAGCGGTCGAAGCGGAAGTTTGACTTCGTGAGTGCGATAGCCAATGCGGTCACGTTCGGGTTACTGATTTATACGCTGGACGGATTCGCGCATCATGAGGAGATGGATTTCCTTGTGCTGCAATTGATCATATTGGCCATCGTAGGAACGTTTTACGTACGGAGGCAACTGACTCAGACGACTCCGTTGCTGCCGCTGGACTTATTGCGGATACCGATTTTCCGGCTTTCGATTCTGACGTCTATCTGTTCGTTTATCGCTCAGATGGCGGCCATGGTGTCTCTCCCGTTTTTCCTTCAGAATACGTTGGGGCACAGCGAGGTCATGACAGGATTGTTGCTGACTCCGTGGCCGTTGGCTACACTGGTGACGGCACCGTTGGCAGGTTATCTGGTGGAACGCATTCATCCGGGGATATTGGGGAGTATCGGGATGGCGTTGTTTGCCGTCGGACTTTTTTCACTTTCGGGGCTTACTGCCGAATCGTCCGATATCAGTATAATTCTTCGTCTGATGCTTTGCGGAGCCGGTTTCGGGTTGTTTCAGACGCCCAATAACAGTACGATTATCTCTTCCGCCCCAACGAAACGTTCGGGCGGTGCAAGTGGAATGCTGGGAATGGCACGTTTGCTGGGGCAGACGTTCGGTACTACGCTGGTAGCGTTACTTTTCAGTTTTGTCGTGCACGACCGGAGTACGGCGGTCTGCCTTATGGTCGGAAGTGGGTTTGCTGTTGTGGCGGCGATTGTCAGCAGTCTGCGGTTGTCGCAACCGTCTACGCTGAAAAGAGAAACGAATCGGTCATGACGAATAAAACTATCTGTCATCGGGAGCGAAAATCATAGGAGAAGAAACTAGGATCAATCCAGAAAACCGGTTGTTTCCGATTTGTTTCTTTCACATATTGTTATGAGCTAAATGATAGTCGGTTCTATCTTCAATTCTCCTCCTTCGGGAAGGAGGAGAGTTAAGTTACTATTGTGTACTACTGTTTAGTTCATTCCTTTGCACTATCGAGCTAAAACCAGCTTTTCGGACTACCCCAAAGAATGTTAATTATTTAACATTCGTCTCCGGGCATCCAAAGAGCCAAAAGGAGAAAGGGCGTATCATCGTTGGCAGACTAAGGCATTTATCGTATATAGAAACGGCGCTTTAACACTACGTTAAAGCGCCGTTTCTATATACGATAAATAGTACATTATATTTTACTGTATTTCAACAATATACATTGCTTCATCGCCGACATCCTCCTTTTATCCGCCAGCAGTCCGCTGTCGCCGAGATTGCTGTTCTGACAACTTCCGGTCTGCACGAGGGGAGGACGGATGTGTATGCCTTGCCGGTCCCTGCTTAGAAGAAGAACCTCAATATGTCATTGAAGTTTGCCCAAATCAGCAAGCCGAACAGAAGCACCATACCGGTCATCTGAGCGTACTCCATAAACTTGTCACTCGGTTTACGACGGGCTATCATCTCGTAGAAGAGGAAGAGCACGTGTCCGCCGTCCAATGCGGGGATCGGAAGAATGTTCATGAAGGCAAGGATGATGGAAAGGAAGGCGGTCATGTACCAGAACTGGTGCCAGTCCCACGTAGCAGGGAAAATGCTTCCGATAGTGCCGAAGCCGCCCAACTGTTTGGCTCCTTCTTTCGAGAAGAGATATTTCATGTTGCCGACGTATCCTTTCAATGTCTTCACACCCAAAGAGACGCCTGCGGGGAAAGATTCAAAGAATGTGTATTCCTTTTTCACCATAGGCAACAGACGATCCGTTGTCAGACTGGCAACTACGCCCATCAGATAAGCGGAATCCACGCGCAGGGAAGTCGTATCGGTCACACCGCCACGCACATACGTCAGCGTAATCAGACGAGGGTCGATGCTGTCTTTCAGAAGTGCTTCGGCGTTTTTCTTGCGTTCCGCCATCGTCTGCTTGAAATCAGAGAAGGAGATGGATTTTCCGTCCAATGCGATGATACTGTCGCCCGGCAGAATGCCTGCCTGCGCAGCGGGAGAATTAACCATCACGCTGTCAATCACATACGGGAAACGGAAAGAAGCGAAACGAACGCTGTCCGCCATCAGGCGCTGCATCATGTCTTCGGGAATGTAGACGGAGGCTTTCTTGCCGTCACGAAGCACTGATACCTCACGGGCATCGGCTATCTGACTCAGCATATCGCCGTCATAACGTACGAAAGGCACATTGTCGGCAGACAAAAGGATGTCGCCATCCTGAAAACCGACCGCTTTCGCCGTTTCGTTGAAGTCCATACCAAGGGGAGCTTCTTGGACCTTTATATACTGGTCGCCCCAAGCGAAAAGAATCATTGAATAAATAAAGAGCGCCAACAGGAAGTTGAACAGCACACCGCCCACCATGATCAGAAGACGTTGCCAAGCCGGCTTGGAACGGAACTCCCAAGGCTGCTCAGGCTGTTTCATCTGTTCGGTATCCATCGACTCGTCTATCATTCCGGCTATCTTGACGTAACCGCCCAGCGGCAGCCATCCTACTGCATACTCCGTATCACTTCTCTTGGGTTTGAACTTGAACAAGGTAAACCACGGGTCAAAGAACAAGCAGAATTTTTCTACACGCACCTTGAACAACCGGGCAAAAAGGAAATGCCCGCCTTCATGAATAATAACGAGCAAGGATAAGCTCATTATCAGTTGCAGGGCACGAATTAAAAATGTTTCCATATAGTCTATTTACAATTTAAAGCCTCATCCAAACCCTCTGCTCATAAGAGGAAAACCGAGGCGCTTTCTAATTTATATTACTTATTTATATTTTTCATTGTTCACGAAATCAGCTCCGGTGCTATCACGGAATCAATTCCGCAGCTATTCTCCGCGCTTCGGCGTCGGTAGCCACATAGTCGTCGTAAGTAGGAGCGGCTACAAACGCAGCGCGTTCCATCGTCTTTTCGATCACGTCGCTCATACCGAGGAAGCTGATGCCGTCCCGGAGGAAAGCGGCTACCACTACTTCGTTGGCGGCATTGACAATGCAAGGCATATTTCCGCCCCGATACATCGCCTCGTAAGCCAGGGCAAGGTTGCGGAAACGCTTCGTATCCGGTTGCTCGAACGTCAGGTTCGTGCACTGGGTGAAGTCGAGCCTGTCGAAAGAAGAGCAGATACGGTCGGGATACGAGAACGCATACTGGATGGGCAGACGCATATCCGGCATGCCTAGCTGTGCCTTGACGGCACCGTCCTCAAACTGCACCATGGAATGAATGACCGACTGCGGATGCACCACCACCTCGATCTGGCTGGGCTGCACGCCGAACAGCCATTTCGCCTCGATGACCTCAAAGCCTTTGTTCATCATGGATGCGGAGTCAATGGTGATCTTGGCTCCCATCTCCCAGTTGGGATGTTTCAATGCCTGTGTCTTGGTGACGGACTTCAGCTGCTCCAGCGTGCAGGTCCGAAACGGACCACCGGAAGCGGTCAGTATCACCTTCTCAATCGGGTTCCCGACTTCTCCAGCTAAACACTGGAAGACTGCCGAGTGTTCAGAGTCCACCGGCAAAATGGGAGTGTGGTATTGCTGTGCCAGTTGGTTGATCAGTTCTCCCGCCACCACAAGCGTCTCCTTATTGGCAAGCGCAATGGCTTTCTTGGCACGAATGGCGTTGATCGTCGGCTTCAGTCCGGCATAGCCCACCATTGCCGTCAGCACCATATCTACCGGTCCGGCCTCCACGATCTGACAGACCGCGTCGATTCCGGCATATACTTTGATCGGAAGGTCGCTCAGCGCTTCCTTCAGTTGGGCGTACTTTTCTTCGTTGGCTATCACCACCACTTCCGGCTGGAACTTGCGTGCCTGTGCAATCAGCAGTTCTACCCGGTTGTTGGCCGTCAGGGCATAGGCTTCGTAGAGGTCGGGGTGTTCTTCGATCACCTGCAACGCCTGCGTCCCGATAGAGCCCGTAGAGCCTAAAATAGCTATTTGTTTCTTCTTATTCTTCTTTTCTGAATCCATTATTATCTAATTCCTCTGTCACTTGTCACTTATAATCGTATATCCCACTTCTCGTCATTGGCTTTAAAACACGATGTACTTCTCCGGATTGACAGGATGTCCCTTGTACCACAGTTCGAAGTGGAGATGCGGCCCTGTGCTGAGCGTTCCGCTGTTTCCCACCAGTGCGATGGCTTCGCCTCCTTTCACGCGGTCGCCTTCTTTTTTCAGCAGCGAGCCGCAGTGCTTGTAGATCGAGACGAAATCCTGACTGTGCTGTACACCTATCACGTAACCGGTTTCGGCGGTGTAGGTGCTCAGAAAGACGGTGCCGTCCATGGTTGCCAGCACGCTTTCGTTGGGGTTGGCGGCAATATCCGTTCCAAAGTGTTTCTTATCGGTGTTGAAATGGTCGGAAACCATTCCACGGGTCGGACGATACAGGATCAGTCCGTTGACATCCGGCTGCGAAACGATCGTAGTCAGATTATATTTTTCATTTTCTTCGTATTGGCGGCGAAATTCCTCTTCACGTCTGGTACGTTCCATCAGGGTGTCTTCGCGGGCGGCGGTCAGCGAGTCGAGCGTCTGCACGCTGTCTATGGGCACTTTTCCGCTGAAAATATCCTGTATGTTCATGATGTAGAGGTTCTGCCTGTTGAGCAGTTCCTGCAAGGAATCCACGCGGAGCGCGTTGTCCACGATCTGACTGCGGACTTCACTGTTCATATATCCGGGGAGGTAATTGCGCAAAGGGGTGAAGGCAATGATGCAGGCGGCAATCAGAAAAAGCACCGCCAGCACGGACAACAGCACCGAAAGCCCGTTCAGCTTGGATACCCGAAGCCCCACGATTTCTTCAAGCGTATTCTCATTGATAATGGTGAGTTTATACTTGAACTTGAAATTGTTCCAAAATGCTTTACTCCGTTTTCTTGGCATCTTTATTAATTATTAATCTTCCTCCAAATCTTCCAAATTCAACAATCCTTCAGGAAGCTCGACTGTGATGAGCTTCTTTTCCTGATTGATTTCCACTATAAATTCTTCCTGTGCAGGGACGAGGAGTTCTTCTCCGTCCTCCTGTTCGACCACAAAAAGGGTGTTCACCGTAGCGGTATCCACTTCGACCACTTCGCCCAGCTCGCCGTGACGAACGTCTTCCATGCGGAAACCGACGAAGAAGTTCCACGACAGTTCGCCGTCTTCCGCCTCTTCCGCGTGCTTCACCGGGAAGTAGACTTCGACATTGGTGAACATACGCGCGCGTTCCGCCGTATCTATGCCTTCAAGCTTCACCAGTGCGGTGGAGTCCGAACGAAAACGGTATTCTTCGATGAAAAACGGTACGAAAATACCGTCGAGCAAACAGATCAGATAATCGCAGTCCACACGGTCGAAGATATCGTCCGTGAAGGTAAACTGCAACTCGCCGTGAATGCCGTGCGGCTTGTTGAATAGTCCGATTTTATATACTTCTTCTTTCTTTATCATATTCGAGTGATTCTGGCGCCGATGGCGTTAAGTCGTCCTTCGATGTTCTGGTAGCCACGGTCTATCTGTTCGATATTGCTGATCGTGCTGGTTCCTTCGGCGCTCATGGCGGCGATGAGAAGGGCGATCCCCGCACGGATATCGGGCGAAGTCAGTCGGGCGCCGCGCAACTTGAAGCCGTGGTTATGTCCGATTACTACGGCACGGTGAGGGTCGCAAAGGATGATCTGAGCCCCCATGTCGATGAGCTTGTCTACAAAGAACAGGCGGCTTTCGAACATCTTCTGGTGGATCAGTACGCTTCCTTTGGCTTGGGTGGCCACTACGAGCATCACGCTCAGCAAGTCGGGTGTCAGTCCCGGCCAGGGGGCGTCGGCAATGGTCATGATGGAGCCGTCGATGAATGATTCTATTTCGTATGTTTCCTGTGCGGGGACGTAGATATCGTCTCCTCTCTGCTCCAGTTTGATGCCCAACCGGCGGAAACTTTCGGGGATGATGCCGAGGTTCTCGTAGGAAACGTTTTTAATGGTTATTTCGCTTTTGGTCATGGCAGCCATGCCGATGAAACTCCCGACTTCAATCATGTCGGGCAATACGGTATGCTGTGTGCCGTGCAGTTCTTCCACGCCCTCGATAGTGAGCAGATTGGAAGCGATGCCGCTGATCTTTGCTCCCATCCGGTTGAGCATACGGCAGAGCTGCTGCAAGTAGGGTTCGCAGGCGGCATTGTAAATGGTGGTAGTACCTTTTGCCAGTACGGCAGCCATCAGAATGTTGGCTGTACCGGTCACGGACGCTTCATCAAGCAGCATATAGCTGCCTTGAAGCCTGTCGGCCGTTATCTCATAGATGCCCCGCAACTCGTCATAACGGAAGTCAGCTCCCAAATTCTGAATCCCCACAAAGTGGGTGTCCAGACGACGGCGACCGATCTTATCTCCGCCCGGCTTCGAGATCAACGCCTTCCCGAAACGTGCCACCATCGGACCGATCAGCATCACCGACCCCCGAAGGCTTGAACACTTCTTCAAGAACTCATCACTCTCCAAATAAGCCAGATCGACGTTCTCCGCCTTAAAACTATAGGTATCAACGCCTTCCTTTGCAACCGTTACTCCCATCTCCCGCATAAGCTGAATCAGATTGTTGACATCCAGAATGTCAGGTATATTGTTCACCGTCACTTCCTCAGCAGTCAGCAACGTGGCACAGATAATCTGCAAAACTTCGTTTTTGGCCCCTTGCGGATGAATTTCCCCGCTAAGCCGATGTCCTCCTTCAATTACAAATGAAGCCATTTATTTTAAGTAATAGGTAATAAATAACAAGTAATAAGTAATAGGTAATAATAAGTAAGATTCTCAATACATGCAACACGCCGAACGCAGCTATGCTATTACTTATTACCTATTACTTATTACCTTTTAATATCTTCTCCGCGGATTATTATTCCGATTATTATTGTAGTTCACCTTTGGGCGGTAGTTCTGGTTCAGGCGTTCTGCCATCAGTCGGATGATGTCGTCTGTCAGTTGTAGTTTGCCGCCGGAAAGTTCGTAGAGGTCTTCCGCAATTTTGCGATCGTCTACGGTATCTTTGTTCCATGCCATGTAGTCTTTCTTCATGTGGTTGCAGATCATGGCTGTCAGATTTCTCTTGTCGTTTCCTTCGGGAAGTTCGCAGGCTTTCTTGATCAGCACTTCCAGCGTGTGTCCGTAGTGGCGGTAGCGCATGCGGGTAGTAGAATATGGGATCGGTTCCGGCTTGGTCACCAGGTTGTCTTCGCGGATGATTTCGTAGGGATAGTCAATATCCAGCTCAAAACCGGACATGATGGCCAGGTGATCCCAAAGTTTATGCTTGAAATCGGGCACATCACGCAAATGGGGGAACATATTTCCCATAATGTTGATAATTGTGTTAGCACAACGCTGACGCTCGGCACGGTCCTGAATGGTCAACGCATAATCTACCATGTTCTGTATGCTGCGGCCGTACTCGGGAAGCGGCATTCTTTTCTGCTGGGTATTGTATTGCATCTTTTAAATTAAAAGTTTTGAAATTAAAAATTAAAAGTCGGAGGACGACGGTCACTCACTAATCACTGTTTCCCGCCAAAGGCGGTTCACTTACTAAGGCACTTTTTTCTACTGAAGTGCGTTATTCAAGAAGTGACTTCTTCGGCAACGAGGCTACAAATTCTTTCAGATAGAAAGGTTCGAAGTAGGCCACATCTTTATAGTCTTCTCTGGCAACTGCTTTTTCTGCCAACGGATACATCATCTTCGCCAACGGATGAATGTCATCGATAAAATGCGCATTCGGATGCGTAATCTTCTCACGACATTTGGCGGCTCCATTTCCGTAGAAATAAACGGGCGCTTCGTTCAGAAACTCCAGATAGGAATTCTCATCGACAATATCGGCGGCGATAGCACGCTTCACGTTCAAGGCACGGTCGTAAACGGCAGCGTACACTTCCATACGGCGGGCATCGAGCATCGGGCAGAGCAACGCATCTTCCGGCAAATCGTGATACAGCAACACGGGCACACTCAGCACTTCGAGCGTAGGAAGACCGATCAAGGGTACATTCCGTCCGTAACAAATGCCTTTTGCCATCGAAACTCCAATCCGCAATCCTGTGTATGATCCCGGACCGCAACTCACTGCAACTGCATCTAAAGGTATGGCATGACTATCAATGAACGACAACGCTTCATCAACAAATACTCCCAAAGACACGGCGTGTGAAGGGCCCTTCAAGTCTTCTTTCACAAAAATCGTCTGTCCGTCTTGACTTGCCGCTACCGAGCAAACAGTGGTAGAGGTTTCAATATTCAGTATACACGACATAAAAATCAGCTTATTAAATTGTCGCAAATTTACATGATTATTTCCAATTCTTAAAATATTCGTGTACTTTTGCACAAAACTTTAAGTATATGATACAGTCGATGACAGGATACGGCAAAGCTACGGCCGAACTTCCAGATAAAAAGATAAACGTAGAAATCAAGTCGCTCAACAGCAAAGCAATGGATCTTTCCACTCGCATCGCTCCGGCTTATCGTGAAAAAGAGATCGAGATCCGCAACGAAATCTCCAAAGTGCTGGAGCGTGGAAAGGTGGACTTCAGCCTCTGGATAGAGAAAAAAGAGAGTGCGGAAAGCGCGACTCCTATCAACCAAGTGTTGGTGGAAGGCTACTACAAACAGATTCAGGCGATCTCGGAAAATCTCGGCATCCCCGTCCCCACCGACTGGTTTCAGACGTTGCTCCGTATGCCGGACGTTATGTCTAAGACTGAAATCCAAGAGTTGACGGAAGAAGAATGGGAAATGGTACGTGCCACCGTTCTCGAAGCAATCGGTCATCTGGTAGACTTCCGCAAACAGGAAGGCGCCGCACTGGAAAAGAAGTTCCGCGAAAAGATAGCTAACATCGCACTATTGCTCGAAAAGATAACTCCTTACGAAAAAGAACGGGTGGAGAAAGTCAAGGAACGTATCACCGACGCGCTCGAAAAGACGCTGAACACGGACTACGACAAGAACCGACTGGAACAAGAACTGATCTACTACATCGAAAAGCTGGATGTCAACGAGGAAAAACAACGCCTCACCAACCACCTGAAATATTTCATCAGCACGCTGGAAAGCGGCAACGGACAAGGCAAAAAGCTCGGTTTCATCGCTCAGGAAATGGGACGGGAAATCAATACGCTTGGCAGCAAGTCCAACCATGCCGAAATGCAGAAAATCGTTGTGCAAATGAAAGATGAGCTGGAACAGATCAAGGAACAGGTGCTGAACGTAATGTAATTATTTAATGGAAAATTGAAAGTTGAAAATGTCGACAAGTGTAGGGTTTTCAACTTTCAATTCTCAATTTTCAATTAAACAAATGACTGGCAAGTTAATTATTTTTTCTGCCCCGTCCGGTTCGGGCAAATCGACTATTATCAATTATCTGCTGACGCAGAACTTAAATCTCGCGTTCTCCATTTCTGCAACCAGCCGCCCACCGCGCGGGACGGAGAAACACGGGGTTGAATATTTCTTCCTTACTCCCGAAGAGTTCCGTTGTCGCATTGAGAACAACGAGTTTTTGGAATACGAAGAAGTGTACAAGGATCGGTATTACGGCACGCTGAAAGAACAAGTGGAAAAGCAGTTGGAGAAGGGGCAGAACGTAGTATTCGACTTGGATGTAGTAGGCGGATGCAACATCAAAAAGTATTACGGTGAGCGTGCATTGTCCATCTTTGTACAGCCGCCCTCCATCGAAGAACTCCGCTGTCGGCTGACGGGTCGGGGCACGGATGAGCCCGAAGTAATCGAATGCCGCATCGCAAAGGCGGAATACGAAATGACTTTTGCTCCCCAGTTTGATCGTGTCATCGTCAATGATGATCTGGAGGCGGCAAAGGCTGAGACACTGAAAGTTATCAAAGAATTTCTAAATAAGGAATGAAAGAGTCTCTGAAAAGACAAAAACTAAAAACCGGAATCTTCAGCGGGTCATTCAATCCGGTACACATCGGACATCTGGCCTTGGCCAACTATCTTTGCGAGTATGAAGGACTGGATGAAATTTGGTTTATGGTCAGCCCGCAAAACCCGCTGAAAGCGGGAACGGAGCTATGGCCGGACGACCTGCGCCTCCGGTTAGTAGAACTTGCCACAGAAGAATATCCCCGCTTCCGCTCTTCAGACTTCGAGTTTCATCTGCCCCGCCCTTCATACAGCGTACATACGTTAGAAAAGCTACATGAAACTTATCCGGAACGGGACTTCTACTTAATTATCGGCTCGGATAACTGGGCCCGCTTCGACCGCTGGTATCAATCGGAGCGCATCATCAAAGAAAACCGTATTCTTATCTATCCCCGCCCCGGATTTCCAGTAAATGAAAACGGGCTGCCCGAAACAGTCCGTCTGGTCCATTCACCTACCTTTGAAATAAGTTCTACGTTTATCCGTCAGGCACTTGATGAGAAGAAAGATGTAAGATACTTCTTGCATCCAAAGGTTTGGGAGTATATTAGAGAATATATCCGACAGAGTATAAGGGAGCACTGATCATCTACTCTTTGAGACGATGAAGCGTAATCATTATGATTTCCGCCGGAGCACCAATGCGCACAGGCATCTGAGAAGTACCGATCCCATTAGTAACAATCAATGGCATTTTAGTTGAATTGTACGCCAGTCCGGTCAGAAAGCGGGTGCCGTAGTGGGAGTTCTGTATCGGGGCGTAACCGAATACGCGTACCTGTCCACCATGAGTATGTCCTGCCAAAGCGATGTCCGTGTTGGCCACCGAAACATCCTCCACGTAGTCGGGAGTATGCACCAACAAGATAACGAAGTCGTTGGGAGAAAGCGCCAGTGTGGGCGACACCCCATTTTGTTTCAAGTCGAAAGGATTGCGTACTCCGGCAAGGATAATCTGCTGACCGTCTTTGCGTAATGTATCGACTTCGTGTTCCAGCGGACGCATCCCGTAATGCTTCATCGTGCGGATTATTTCGTCATGGCAGCGTTCATAATCATTATTTCCCATTACTCCGAAAGTTCCCATCGGTGTTTTCACACGGGCCAATGCGGCAAATAACGGTTCTACGTATTCACAGCCTTCCTGATAGTCTCCTCCCATCAGCAAGACGTCCGGTTTCTGAGCGATCAAAAGATCGACGAGGTTGTTCAAGCCTTTCTCTTTCAGCAGACTCTTGTAATGCAAGTCGGAAATGAAGGCGATGCGGAAGCCTTCGAAGGCTTCGGGGACATCACGGTGGGTGAAGTCATATTCTACGACACGGTCTATGCCGCTATAAGTGGCAGGGACGTTCACGGTAGAAGACGTGATCTTCGTTCCGCGAAGTACCAAATTACGTTCTTCCTGCTCGGTCGCAGCTTCTTTCTTCGCTGTTTTCTTCTGCTTTTTCGTCGAAACTTTCAAGTCGGCAAGCTGAGAATGATCCGGAGCAAACAGGCCGTCGATAGCGGCGGAACTGTCCGGACGGACGGAATCGACATTGAGCACAGGACGAGGCAGGATCGATACAACATTCTTCTTTGACTTACAAGATACGAACAGGAATAATACGAATATTATGAACAGGTAATTTATTTTTTTCATCTTCTTTGGTTTATTTTCTTCTACATATAACACATTCCCCTACTATTTGAGGCGCAAAGATAGGAAAAATCATGTATCTTTGTCCGTCAAAACTTATTATTATATATTAAAGCATGGAAGAAGTAAAGCGTAACTCGCTGCGTGCGTGGATATTAGCAGCACGTCCCAAAACTCTGACAGGAGCCATTACGCCGGTCATGATCGGTAGCGCACTTGCTTATATGGATGGACATTTTCAATGGTTGCCGGCCCTTATCTGCTGCCTGTTCGCCGGTCTGATGCAAATTGCCGCCAATTTTATCAACGACCTCTTCGACTACCTCAAAGGAACCGACCGCGAAGACCGGCTGGGACCGGAACGAGCCTGCGCACAAGGCTGGATTTCACCGAGAGCCATGCGAAACGGAATCATCGTCACCGTCCTGTTCGCCTGTCTGATCGGATCTGCGCTGCTGTTTTATGCCGGATGGGAGCTGATCATAGTAGGACTTCTCTGCGTACTCTTCGCTTTCCTCTATACCACAGGCCCTTATCCATTATCCTACAACGGCTGGGGCGATGTTCTGGTCATCGTATTTTTCGGATTCGTCCCCGTGGGTGGAACGTACTACGTACAGGCGCTGACATGGACTTCGGACACAACGGTAGCTTCTCTTATCTGCGGACTGCTGATTGATACCTTGCTGGTAGTCAACAATTACCGAGACCGTGAAGCGGATGCACGGAGCGGAAAGCGGACGGTCATCGTTCGTTTTGGCGAGAAGTTCGGACGCTATCTTTATTTGATGCTGGGGATGACAGCAAGTCTTCTGTGTTTCTGGTTCTTCTTCGAAGGACACTTGTTTGCCGCACTTCTTCCGTTACTCTACCTGATTCCTCATGTCCTCACATGGAGACGGATGGTGCAGATTCACAGTGGTAAAAAATTAAACAGCATACTAGGTGAGACTTCACGTAATATGCTGTTAATGGGTATTTTGCTATCAATAGGATTCTTGATCCGACATTGATTTATTTTCCGTACATCTTTTCGTAATAACCTTGATAGTCTCCGCTGGTCACCTCTTCCACCCAGTCTTGATTTTCAAGATACCATACGATTGTCTTCACGATGCCATCTTCAAATTTCGTTTCGGGATACCAGCCCAAGGCGTTCGTGATCTTCGTGGGATCAATGGCATAACGCTGGTCGTGCCCCAGACGGTCTTTGACAAAAGTGATCAGATCGTTGTTGATCCAGTCAACGGAGATTTCTCCGTCTTCACCTTTCACTTTCTTTTTAAGGACCTGACGATATTCCGGTTTCTCGGTCATTAGTTTACGGATAGTGGCAATGGTCAGCTTCACAATTTCAAGATTGGTTTCTTCGTTGTGACCACCTACGTTGTACACTTCGCCCTCTTTGCCTTCGCGCACTACCAAGTCGATCGCTTTGCAGTGGTCTTCTACGTAAAGCCAGTCGCGCACGTTGCTTCCGTCACCGTAGACAGGCAGATGTTTGCCTTCGAGTATATTCTTGATAATCAGTGGAATCAGTTTTTCGGGAAAATGATAGGGGCCGTAGTTGTTGGAACAGCGGGTGATCGTTACCGGCATTTTATAAGTGTCGTGATAAGCCATGACTACCATGTCGGCACTGGTTTTCGAAGCGCTGTACGGGCTGTGCGGACAAAGCGGGGTTTCTTCCGTGAAGTAGCCTTCCGCACCGAGTGAGCCGTACACCTCGTCGGTAGATACCTGATGGTAGCGCACTCCTTTTCTCCAGGTAGGATATCCCTGTTCGTCCTTGCCCATCACCCAGGCACGGCGGGCACAATCCAGCAGATTCTGCGTACCGAGGATGTTGGTGATCAGAAACAGTTGCGGGTTTTCGATACTGCGGTCTACATGGCTTTCGGCGGCGAAGTTCACGACATAGTCGAAACGGTATTCGGCAAAAAGGCTGTCCACCACTTCGCGGCTGCAAATGTCTCCTTTGATAAAGAAACAACGTTCGTTGTCGATATCTTTGGCAATAGTTCCCAGATTACCCGCATACGTCAGGGCGTCAAGAACCACCACTTTTATATCGCTGTGCTTGGCCAAGATATACTTAATATAATTGGCGCCAATAAATCCTGCGGCACCGGTCACCAGATAAGTTTTCATATATGATTATTTATGTTTATTTCAAGGGTTGTTTAGACAGTTCTATCAGGTATTTACCGTATTCGGTCTTTTCGAGTTTCTGTCCGAGCAGCAGCAATTGTCCGGACGAAATCCATCCTTGCCGCCAGGCTATCTCTTCGATACAGCTGACGTAGAAACCTTGCCGGTTCTGAATGGTAGCCACGAAGTTGGAGGCTTCGAGCAGGCTGTCGCAGTTTCCGGTATCCAGCCATGCGAATCCGCGTCCGAACAGTTCCACGTTCAGTGTTCCTTCTTCGAGGTACAGGCGGTTCAGGTCCGTTATCTCATATTCTCCACGTGCCGAAGGGCGGAGAGAAGCCGCTTTTTCCGTCACGGTAGCGTCGTAGAAATAAAGTCCGGGAACGGCATAATTACTTTTCGGCACCAGTGGCTTTTCTTCCAGAGAAATCACTTTGCCTTGTTCGTCGAACTCCACTACCCCGTAAGCCCGAGGATCTTTCACGTAATAGCCGAAGATGCAGGCTCCCTTCTCCACACCGGCAGCACGCCGGAGCATAGCGGAAAACCCTTGTCCATAAAACATATTGTCCCCAAGAATCAGACAACCTGCCTCACCGTTCAAGAAATCAGCTCCCAACACAAAGGCTTGTGCCAGTCCGTTAGGCTGCTCCTGTATTTTGTAAGAGAAAGACATCCCGAGCTCCTCACCTGAGCCCAACAAGTCCCGAAACATCGGCAAATCACGCGGAGTAGAGATGACCAAGACCTCCCGTATCCCTGCCAGCATAAGCGTAGACAGCGGATAATAGATCATCGGCTTGTCGTATACAGGCATGATTTGTTTGGAAATCGCTTTGGAAAGCGGATAAAGACGAGTGGCGCTTCCACCGGCCAGAATAATTCCTTTCATTGTCGTCTGAGTTATTCATTTTACTGTGTGCAAAGGTCGGAAAGAAATCTGACGTGACAAAATGAATTGTAAGAAATCTATCCTGCCAGTTCAATAACTTCGAGGTCTTTGAACGTTCCGTTGTCGATGACAAAGCGCACCATTGTCCGCACTTTATGGAAACCGGACATCCCTGCGGCTCCGGGATTGATGTGCAGCATGTCCAACGTTTTGTCGTATTTCACCTTTAATATATGGGAGTGTCCGCTGATGAAAAGTTTCGGCGGACGGGCCATCAAACTGCCGATAACCGAAGGGTCGTACTTGCCCGGATACCCGCCGATATGCTTGATCAGCACTTCCGCTCCGTCCACCGTGAAGCGGTTCACCTGCGGGAACATCTTCCGTATTTCTTGCCCGTCTATATTGCCGTAAACTGCCCGCAGGGGACGGAAAGCCGCTAGCTTCTCGGCTACTTCTACCGAACCGATATCTCCGGCATGCCAGATTTCGTCGCACGATTCAAAATATTCGAGATATTTTTCGTCCCAATAAGCGTGGGTATCGGACAATAATCCAATTCTTGTCATAATTTTCTTTGTTTAGTCCTGCAAAGATACTATATTTGGGAAAATCTTAAAGCACATGGAAAGCAAATATAATTATTTCAAACGTGATATCAGCTGGCTCTCATTCAACTATCGGGTGTTGCTCGAAGCGCTGGATGAGCACCTGCCGCTATACGAGCGCATCAATTTCATCTCCATCTACTCCTCCAATCTGGAAGAATTTTACAAAATCCGGGTGGCGGACCACAAGGCCGTGGCATCCGGCGCAACGGAGAGCGATGAAGAAACCGTACAATCCGCCCGCGAACTCGTGGAAGAAATCAACCACGAAGTAAACCGCCAGCTGGACGACCGTGTACGCATTTACGAAGAAAAGATACTGCCCGCCCTGCGCAAAAACCACATCATCTTCTACCAGGACAGACACGTGGAACCGTTTCACCAGCAGTTTATCAAGGACTTTTTCCGGGAAGAAATCTTCCCCTACCTGCAACCCGTGCCCGTATCGAAAGACAAAATCGTCTCTTTTCTGCGAGACAACCGGCTCTACCTCGCCATCCGCCTCTATCCGAAGGAAAACAGGAACCCCGCCAACCGGCAGCCTTTCTATTTCGTCATGAAGCAGCCATACGCCAAAGTGCCCCGTTTCATCGAACTTCCGCCCCGTGGAGACAACTATTACATCATGTTCACCGAGGACATCATCAAAGCGAACCTCAACCTTATTTTCCCCGGCTACGACGTCGATTCGAGCTACTGCATCAAAATATCCCGTGACGCCGACATTCTGATAGATGACACCGCCAGCAGCGCCGACCTCGTAGCCCAACTGAAAAAGAAGGTAAAAAAACGCAAGATAGGCGACGTCTGCCGCTTTGTCTACGACCGTGCCATGCCGCAAGACTTCCTCGACTCGCTGATCGACGCCTTCCACATCCACCGTGACGAACTCGTCCCCGGCGACAAGCACCTGAACCTCGAAGACCTGCGCCACCTGCCCAACCCGAACAAGTCTCTACGCCGCATCGAAAAGCCGCAACCGATGAAGCTGAACATCCTCGACGAAAAAGAATCGATCTTCAACTACGTCGCCCAAAAGGATCTGCTGCTGTATTACCCGTACCACTCCTTCGAGCATTTCACCCACTTCCTCTACGAAGCAGTGCACAATCCGGAGACGCGCGAAATCATGGTCACCCAATACCGTGTAGCCGAAAACTCAGCCGTCATCAACACCTTGATAGCCGCCGCGCAGAACGGCAAGAAAGTCACCGTATTTGTCGAGCTCAAAGCCCGTTTCGACGAAGAGAACAACCTCGCCACCGCCGAAATGATGCAAGCCGCCGGCATCAAAATCATTTACAGCATCCCCGGACTAAAAGTACACGCCAAAGTGGCCCTCGTCCGTCGCCGCGGACTGAATGGAGAGAAAATCCCCAGCTACGCCTACATCAGCACGGGCAACTTCAACGAGAAGACCGCCACCCTATACGCCGACTGTGGACTTTTCACCTGCCGCAAGGAAATAGTGAACGACCTTTACAACCTCTTCCGCACCCTGCAAGGCAAGGAAGATCCGAAATTCACCACTCTCCTCGTCGCCCGCTTCAACCTCATACCGGAACTGAACCGCCTCATCGACCGTGAAATATCCCTTGCCGACCAAGGCAAAGGCGGACGTATCATCCTCAAAATGAACGCCCTCCAAGACCCTGCAATGATCGACCGACTCTACGAGGCCTCCGAACACGGCGTGCAGATCGACCTCATCGTCCGCGGCATCTGCTGCCTCATACCAGAGCAGTCATACAGCCGTAACATCCGTGTCACCCGCATTGTCGACAGTTTTCTGGAGCACGCCCGCATCTGGTATTTCGGCAACGAAGGCCACCCCAAAGTATACATGGGCTCGCCCGACTGGATGCGCCGCAACCTCTACCGCCGTATCGAAGCCGTCACCCCTATCCTCGACCCCGACCTGCGCGGTAGTCTGATCGAAATGCTCCATATCCAGCTCGCTGACAACCAAAAAGCCTGTTGGGTAGACGACAAACTGCAAAACGTATTCAAAAAAAGAGCATCCGGCACCCCTGCTGTCCGTGCTCAATACGATTTTTATGAATGGCTCAAAAAAGACATTGTAACAGAAATGTAACACGTATGACATTTTTCCGCAACGTTAAACTCCGTTCTTTGCCTCCATAAATAAACATACACAACTTTCTTTATGGAGACAATTTACTTATGCATTATCATTTTCCTGTTCGTGCTGGCCGTGTTCGATCTCATCGTCGGAGTCAGTAATGATGCAGTCAACTTTCTGAATTCGGCGGTAGGCGCCAAGGCCGCTTCGTTCAAAACCATTCTTTTCATAGCCGGGATCGGTATTTTCATTGGCGCATCCCTGTCCAATGGCATGATGGATATAGCCCGTCACGGAATCTATCAGCCCGAGCACTTCTACTTTGCCGAAATCATGTGTATACTGCTCGCCGTCATGCTGACCGACGTAGTCCTTCTGGACGTCTTCAACTCTATGGGCATGCCCACCTCCACGACCGTCTCACTGGTCTTCGAGCTGCTCGGAGGAACTTTCGCCCTCTCCCTGATCAAAGTAAACAATGACGCCACCCTTGCGTTGGGCGATCTGATCAACACCGACAAAGCGCTTTCCGTGATCATGGCCATTTTCGTGTCCGTGGCCATCGCCTTCTTCTTCGGTATGTTAGTACAGTGGCTCGCCCGCATCGTTTTCACGTTCAATTACACGAAAAACATCAAATACAGCATCGGCCTTTTCGGTGGGATCGCCGCCACCTCCATCATCTACTTCATGCTGATCAAAGGGCTGAAAGACAGCTCCTTCATGACCCCCGAAAACAAACAGTGGATACAGGACAACACGCTGCTGCTCATCGCCAGCTTCTTCATCTTCTTCACGGCACTGATGCAAGTGCTGCACTGGCTCAAAGTCAACGTTTTCAAAGTAGTGGTGCTGATGGGCACCTTTGCTCTCGCCCTCGCCTTCGCCGGCAACGACCTCGTCAACTTCATCGGAGTCCCCCTCGCAGGCTACTCCTCCTTCATAGACTACACCACCAACGGAACCGGAGCAAGTCCGGACAGCTTCCTGATGACCTCGCTGCTAGGCCCCGCCAAGACACCGTGGTACTTCCTTATCGGTGCCGGCGCCATCATGGTCTACGCCCTCTGCACCTCCAAAAAGGCGCACGCCGTCATCAAAACCTCGGTAGACCTCTCCCGTCAGGATGAAGGAGAAGAGAACTTCGGAAGTACCCCGATGGCACGCACACTGGTACGTTTCAGCATGACACTTGCCAACGGCACCTCCCGCATCATGCCCGAAAGCACGAAGCAGTGGATCAACTCCCGTTTCCGCAAAAACGAAGCCATCATAGCCGACGGAGCCGCTTTCGACCTCGTCCGCGCCTCTGTCAACCTCGTCCTCGCCGGGCTGCTCATCGCCTTGGGAACGTCGCTGAAACTGCCGCTCTCTACCACCTACGTCACCTTCATGGTAGCAATGGGTACGTCGCTCGCCGACCGTGCATGGGGACGTGACTCCGCCGTTTACCGCATCACAGGCGTTCTGAGCGTCATCGGTGGCTGGTTCATCACTGCCGGAGCCGCCTTCACCATCTGCTTCTTCGTAGCCCTCGTGCTGCACTACGGCGGCAACATCTCCATCATCGCACTGATCGGAATAGCGATTTTCATCCTCATCCGCAGCCAGGTGATGTATAAGAAACGCAAGGCGAAAGAGAAAGGCAACGAAACGCTGAAACAACTCATGCAGACCGCCGACAGCGAAGAAGCGCTGCAACTGATGCGTAAACATACCCGCGAAGAACTCGCCAAAGTGCTGGAGTACGCCGAAACGAATTTCGAACTGACCGTCACCTCCTTTATACACGAAAACCTGCGCGGACTGCGTCGTGCCATGGGTTCCACGAAATTCGAAAAGCAACTCATCAAGCAGATGAAACGCACCGGAACCGTTGCCATGTGCCGCCTCGACAACAACACCGTGCTCGAAAAAGGACTCTACTACTATCAAGGCAACGACTTCGCCAGCGAACTGGTGTACAGCATCTCGCGCCTCTGCGAACCGTGTCTTGAACACATCGACAATAACTTCAACCCGCTCGACGCCATTCAGAAAGGTGAATTCAGCGACGTGGCCGAGGACATCACTTATCTGATTCAGCAATGCCGCAAGAAGTTGGAAAACAACGATTATCAGAATATGGAAGAGGAAATCCGCCGTGCCAACGACCTCAACGGACAGCTATCGCAACTGAAACGCAAAGAGTTGCAGCGCATCCAAAGCCAGTCGGGCAGTATCCGGGTAAGTATGGTTTATCTGACCATGGTGCAGGAAGCTCAAAATGTAGTGACTTACATCATTAACCTGATGAAGGTAAGCCGGAAATTCCAAATGGAAACAGAAATGCCGTAAGGTGGCTCATCCCCCAAAAGCACACAACAAAAGGGTTTATCTTCAAAAAGTCTATCTGATTAAATAAAATGCATTAGAGATAAACCGGAAAAAGCAAGAAGGGCTGCTCCCAAGTAGAATTGGGGCAGCCCTTTTTATGGTTGGGCGGTTGACTGTTATCCAATCTGCCGGGATATTCTTTTATAGATGTCAAAATTCTCCAACTACCGCATTATCGGGCTCAAAAAACATAATGTAGCAAACAGGGGTATAGGTGACCCATTTTTTGATACTACACTTTTCCATAAATCCTACATCTCAGAGCAGGTATGAATCATTTCGCACAAGATTACTTTCCCATACAAAAATCCCCTTTATTCAACCCCATATCATAGACAGATACGGTTTTAAATAAAAGGGGATTCTCTAGTTTTTAAGAGAGGAGGTCGGTTTATGAATCTCCCATCTTTTTAGCTTTCCGACGACGGAAGCGCAAGAGCGCTTCCAAAATATCCAATAACTTTTCTAAAAATAATTTCATAGCTTCCTTCTTTAGAGTTAAAAAACAGAGTGAATGGAGCAATTTAATAAGGGAACCGATCATGCATTAGTGAGTCAGCGATTCAGCCTCATTAAACGGTTGGGTCCGGAGCCTCATCGTCGTCGCCTCCGGGAGTGCTTCCTCCGCCGGGAGTGTCTCCGCCTCCCGAATGATTTTTATCATCGTCGTCCACAAAGCCGCCCGCTACGTCCTTGACGTGGACAAATTCTACTCCGGAAGTCAGTGCACGGGTAGTGACGCCATCGGCAGAACGGGTATATTCGGGAGTAAACTGACAGCGCAGCGAAACGATCTGCGAACTGCTGACTTTACTTTCCAACACGACTCCCTTTCCTCCGGCTTTGGCGATCATCGTAAATGTGCCCAAGCCTTCGAGACGTACTGTGCGGCTGTTGAGCAACTGTTCACGCATCACGGACATCAAGTTTCGAATCACGTTGTGGACATCACCCGGTGTCAGAGAAGCCTTCTCGGCGATCAGCTCCGCCATCTTCTGCGTGTTGACCATTTTCGAGAATTTCACGAGGCGGGGGTAATACAGTTTCTGTCCCGCTTTGTTGGCGATATTCGCCTGGTAAGGTTTGTAAATTAATGGCATAAGGTTGTTTTCCTTTCTTTTTTTAATGGTTGATGTAAGTTTTCTATGTGCAATCGATTACGGTGACAAAAGTAGGCGATGGCAAAAAAGTCCGGATACACGATGTAACGACTTGTAACGGAAGAGCACCAGTCGGCACGGCTTCGCACAGATACTGCCTCCAAGGACTTCTGTACAAAGCAACACCAAACGACTAAAAAAGGCGTACCTTTACATTGGCAACGAAAATGAAAGAAAGAAATATAGAAAAGATAGTAAAAGCAGTATCAAAAGACAATGAAAGCAAAAATCATGAAACCAACTTCCGAAGAAAATGCAACCCTGCCCCGCATACAGGCATACAGCAAAAGCCAACTGGCCACTCTCTACCTGCCCCACATACAGCCCGCCTCCGCACGCCGCACTCTCCGCAGCTGGATCGCCAAGAACACGGCACTACAAAACGAACTCGCCCGCACGGGATATTCCGAGAAAGCCATCCTGCTCACTCCGGCGCAAGTAGGGCTCATCTTCCGTTTCTTGGGGGAGCCTTGATTCGAGCTGACTATCCGCATGGCTTCCCCTCCCTTCGGGAAGGGGCTGACTAAAAAGTCCCATTCTTCGGGAAGCAAGTATATTTCCGTCACGCCACGTCCCTTTCAAACCTTCTCTTCGTTGGCCGTATAAGGCAGCGTGAACCAAAAAGTACTCCCCTGACCCAGCCGTGAGACAGCACCGATCTTTCCTCCCATCCTTTCGACGATTGCCCGGCAAATGGTGAGTCCGAGTCCCGTGCCCTGCACAAAGCTGTTGAGTTTGACAAAATTCCCGAAGATTTCTTCCAACCGTTCCTCCGGTATCCCGCAACCGGTGTCGGTGACATAGAAATGCAGGAAACCGTCTTCGCGCACATCAAACCCGAACTCAATGCTGCCTTCCCCGGTAAACTTCACGGCATTATTCATCAGATTCATCATCACCTGTACCAGACGGTTACGGTCCGCCTTTACGACACATTCGGTAGTCCGGCGGTGATAGCAGATACAGATGCCGGACTTTTTATTCCTCAACCGGAACGTATCTTCGAGTTCGATAAACAGGCCGTGCACATCTACCGGGGCGTAGTCGAACTCCATCGTTCCGGCTTCGATCTTCGAAAGGTCGAGCACATCGCTGATAAGCTGCAACAGGAGTGTGTTGTTGTTTTCAATGATGTTGATATATTCCTGTTTCTCTTCCGAAATCCCCCTTTCTGCCGACACCAGCAGCGAGGAAAAGCCGACAATGGCGTTGAGGGGAGTGCGTATTTCGTGGCTGATGTTGGCGAGGAAAGAAGATTTGAGCGTGTTCGCCTCCTCGGCTTTCACCTTTGCCTGTACGAGCGCTTCCTCCATTTCCTTTCGTTGGGTGACGGTCATCGAAGTGCCGATAAGGCTCAGCGGTTTTCCGTTCGCGTCGCGCTCGTCCACGGCTGCGCGCACTTCTACCCATTCATTCTGTTGCGGGGAGGGAAGCCACTGTCTGCCTACCCGATATTCCTCGCGCATTTTCTGCGTTTCGCCATTGGCGAGGCGCTCGAAGGCGTCCCGCACGCGTTCGCGATCTTCATCGCAGATTTTCGCGAAACAGGCGGAGGTGGGCACGATAATCAGGTTGCCGTCATGTGTCATCTCCTCTTCGGTGACGTACAAGTCGTGGCTGACGTTGCACGAGAGGAGGCCGGTCCGCAAATCCCATTTCCAAGGGGTCATGTCGGCAGCGTCGAGGGCGGCGGACAACTTATGGTTGGTGGATTTCAGCATTTGCTGCGTCAGCACCAGTTCGGTATTGTCCACACCAAAGACATCGACGCAGCCTTTCGTTTTGGAATGTATGGAGATGACGGTCAGATGAGTTTTCGTCTTCTCCAGATAATACTGAAAGGTTATTTGCCTGTTGTCATTCAGTTCGCTGTACCTGTCGGGCAGTTCCGGCGAATAATCCGGATTGAGTTCGCTGTATTTCTTTCCCAGTATTTTTTCTTTGGGCAGGATGTATTTCTCGAAAGTGGGATTCACTTCCCGGTAGACATAGTCGATAATCCGGCCACCGGGGTCGAATATGAGCTCGACACGGGCATAGAGAACGGGCATGTTTTCGACCAGACTGCTATAGCTCCTCATGATCTCCAGCCGCCTGCTCCTCTCATGCAGCGTCCTCTGGAGCCATATCACATAGATGACGGCCAGTGCCATCAGAGAGAAAAACAGGGCCAGATAATATTTGTTCCGCTCGAAAAAAGTGGGGGGCTTCATACAAAAAACAGTGTCGTCGGGACACAGGCCGAGCAACAGTCCGCTCTCTACGTAGTCGGCATAATTGATGACGGATGGGGGCGTCCCCATCGCTGTCGTTTCCACTCTGTGCGGATGCGACGCTCCGTCCAGGTGGCTTTTGATCACCGGGAACAGATGTTTCTTTATTTCACTGTCTGTCCAGAAATAGCCGCCGATCAACAGGAAAGGCATCACTTCCTCCGCTTCTTTCCTGCATTGCGCACTGATCCAGCGCCTGTCGGACATGAAGACCTGTTTGCGCATATCCGGGACTACGGTCGCCATCAGTTCCATGTGCTCGGCACATATGTCAACCGGGCTGTTCTGGACGCGAAACTCTTTATAGACAGGGGCCATAAAGTCATCGCTCCACAGACAGTTTTCGGTATAGGAATTGATGATTAATAGTTGACAAGAAGAGGGGCGGCCGGCATAAATGTAAGTCTGAAATGCACTGATCAGAAAGATTGCAAGTGCCGCTGTTTTTCGAGTTATCCGCGCTTCCATAAATAGTGATTGTTTTGATTGTTTGCGGAACCGATCACTGAATATCTTAAAATATTGCTATTAAATCTTTAAATATTACTATACAAAAAGGTAAGTTCTGTAAGAACTTGGTAGAGCGACTTATCTGCCAGTTTATAATATATTACTAAAGAAATAAAAACAAACAGACTTATTAAAAGCCGTCATCTGCATTCTCAGCTCGGAAAACGGATTCGTTTTACCCGAACTGAGAATGCAATAATTAGAATTTGTAAATAATGACGAACGTGCAATACGGTAGAAACCGACAAAGGAAAACAAATAAATATCTAAAAGAGAAAACGTAAGATGTCAACATCGAATATGAAATCTGAGTGAACAATAAAACTTATTTTTCAGAATAAAAGCGTTTCTGCATGGTTTGCTCAATAATATGATTACATTTGTGGTGACATTATAACAAGGGAATAAAATGGAAGTCCATCGCTGATATCGAATCGTTTTTTTACGAATACAGACTACCAAGTTCTTACAGGACTTACCTCATTCCGTCAGTTGTTCTTTCCTTTGTCCCGATCATTGTCGTCGCTCAAAGGTGTTCGTCGTCTTTACCTTCTTTTCCTTTTTCGTTCTTTTCCTCGTCTTTCATGCGCAATAATTTATCTTTACCGAAATTTATTTCTATCACCACTTTCTTGGGCGAGTCGATATGGTAACTCACAATTCCGGCATCTCTAATCAAGAACATAATAATGACAACCAGCATCCCGACCAGATTTTCGGCAAAGACACAATTGACGGACACGCAGTGCGCTAAATTAAAAATCGTCGTCCAATTGGACATTCTCTTTCCCATCCAGGCCGAGTGGAAGCGCTTGATCGACGATGCCGAACAGTCCGAATGCTGCTGAAGATAAGCGTCGTCAAAGCCGTTATCCCGGCTGACTTTCATAATTGAATCGATGACTTTCTGTTTTTCTTCGTCATCACTGTGCTGCAAGCCATTACATTGCTTTTTCTTCCATTGCTTCTCTTCGACTCTTTCCTGAAGGGCATCCCTGTTCTCGTCATACACGGACTTTTCGCCACTCTGATTTGCTTTTTTCTGACTCATGCTTTTCTGATTTGCTTTTTCCTGACTTGTACTTTTCTGATTTACAGTCCTTTTTACTTCAATGTGTTGTTCTCTTTCACTACTGTTCTGGCAGTTTTCTTTTTTGTTCATTACTAATTATATTTAAATTAATCCGACAAAATTCGGGATTTACCTTTAACATTTTGGGTCACGCGTGACTCTTTCTACATATTTTTTCATTTTAGTCAAGCGTGAACGGTTTTTATTCTACCCATAATCTACTTTTGCCCCGAAATCAATAAAAAACAATTGAATCATATGACTGAAATGAAAAAACAACATTCCCTCCCACGGGTACGGCTCATGAGGCGGGCCGCCGTCATCCGTCGCAACAATGACATGAACCGGCGTGATGCGCTCATCATCGCCCACCGAATCGGTGGACTGATACGGAAAATGCACAGGGAGAACGTGAAATTCTGCTACACCAAGCAGGACGGAACCGTGCGCCACGCTGTCGGCACGCTCACCGGATATCAACACAGTTTTCACCGCCCCTATATGCCACGACCGGAAAATACGTTTGTAGTCTACTACGATCTCGAAGCCAAAGGGTGGCGCACGTTTCATGCCGAAAGTTTCCTTTGCGTCGAATGAGTTTCGAAGAGCAGATGAGATTCGGAGAGCAAATGAGTTTCGGGCAGCAGATAAGTTTTGAAATGAGTTTCGGACAGCAGATAAGTTTTGGACAGCAAATTAATTTCGGAGAACAAATGACTTCAGAAGAACGAAAAGAATGGGAAACGCTTTGCAGAATGTATCATGTGGACTCTTTGTATGAAGCCATTCAAGGGTGTCGGGAGGAGCTGGAGTTTCTTATTCACTGTGCCGAACGGCTCGAACCCCGTGCAGAGGAGGAATGAGAAAGGTCAAAGACCGGAGTAAGCGGGCGGAACCGCCTCATGTCAGCGAGGAGGCTACACCGTTTAACAGTCCTTGTTTATGCCGTTTCTACCTTGCAGGCTACGCCGTTTCTACCATGCAGGCTGCGCCGTTTATCCCCGGCGGTTTCGGAAAAGGGATTTCTTTTTAACGAAGTGTAATTTTATTAACAATATAAAGAATAAAGTATGGAAAATTGGAGATTTATCAAAGCAAATTCCGATTATATGGTTTCAGACCACGGGCGGATATTGAGTTTCAAAGGCAAATCGAAGTTGATAATCAGCAGCAGCATTACCGCAAAAGGTTATGAGTACGTGGCCATCCGCCAAAAGGGGATATACGTCGGCTACTCTGTACACCGCTTAGTGGCAACAGCTTTTATCCCCAACCCGAAGCGTCTCCCCCAAGTGAACCACCTCGACGGAAACAAGCTCAACAACCACGTCGCCAACCTCGAATGGTGCGATGCCTACGACAATGTCATGCACGCCATCCGGACCGGTCTGCGTCCGTCGTCACCCGCCCTCTCCCCCGTCCCCTGTGCCACAACGGACGAGGCAGGAAATATCCTGCAAGCCTATCCATCCATGAACGCACTGGTAAAAGGGGAACAAATGAACCCTAAACAACGTAATTGGCTGGTGCTGCATTTATTACACCCCGAAAGGCTGAAGCAATCGGCCATGAAGAAAAAGCCAAGAGCCGAAAGAAGCGGTTCGGAAGAATGCTTTCTGATAGCACCCGAAATACCTGTGCTGACCGTCAAAGCTGATTCAATCGGGGAGTTCGAAGCAGGCAATCTGCTCGGAACAGGCAGATCGAGTAATTCAGTCGGAGAGTCCGAAGCAGGCAATCTGCTCGGAACAGGCAGATCGAGCAATTCAGTCGGGAAGTCCGAAGCAGGCAATCTGCTCGGAACAGGCAGATCGAGCAATTCAGTCGGAGAGTCCGAAGCAGGCAATCTGCTCGGAACAGGCAGATCGAGTAATTCAATCGGGAAGTCCGAAGCAGGCAATGTATGTGTGCAGTCAGTTTCTTCTCCCCTTGTTTCATCGCCTCTTCCTCTTATTTCTCTCTTTGTTCCCACACACCATTCAGTGACGCAACACTATTACCGCCGCCTGTCTCCCGAAGAATCCGCCATTTTTGGTTTCAACACTTATATATTGCCCAGAGAAAGAGGACAAAGAAAGGAGTTTCTGCAATGAAAGACACCATCATCATCCACTGTTCCGCCACCCGTGCGGGGCAGGACATCACCGCTGCCGATATCGACTGCTGGCACCGTGCCCGTGGCTTCTGGTCCATCGGCTATCATTACGTCATCCGCCTCGACGGCACCATCGAACCGGGACGAGACGTCACCCTCGACGGGGCGCATTGTATGGGCTGGAACCAGCGTTCCATCGGCATCTGCTACGTCGGCGGGCTGGACAAGGAAGGCCGCCCCGCCGACACACGGACAGATGCACAACGCACTGCCCTCATCCGACTGGTGAAATCTCTGCAACTGGCCTTCCCCAACGTGAAACAGGTCATCGGACACCGGGACACAAGCCCCGACCTCAACGGAGACGGCATCATCTCACCCAATGAATACATGAAAGCCTGTCCCTGCTTCGATGTGAAAAAGGAGTTCTAGGGAGTAGTTGTACGCAATAGTAACTCGAATAGTTGTACGCAATAGTAACTCTATTCTCCTCCTTCGGGAAGGAGGAGTACCCGTAGGGGGAGGTGGTAGGTGAATGCATAATCCTATCATTTACAAAGAAATAGGTATAAACATTATTTCTCCTACCACCTCGGTCTGCGACCACTCCTCCTTCCCGAAGGAGGAGAATAGAGATAGAATCGACTTTCTAGTCACCCCCAATTGAGATAGAATCGACTTTTTAGTTACCCTCAGTTGAGAGACAGAACTGACTATCAAGTAGCTTATCACCATACTGAAATGAGCTAAATTAAAATTACCGATTCGCCTTATTCATTATTTATCATTCAATATCACTCTAAATATTCAAAAAGATGGCCCGTATTTCCAAACCCGGATTAGATTATTTCCCGCTCGATGTCAACTTCTTCCAAGACAGGAAGGTACGCCGCATTTCCAACCGTCATCATGCAGCAGGAATTGCCGCACTCACTTCCCTGCTCTGCCTCATCTACAAAGAAAAGGGATTTTACGTCGCATGGAATCAAGATACCTTGTTCGACATTTCGCAGGAAGTGTGTTGCGAGGAGGAGGAGATGCAGGCCATCATCGACGACTGCCTGTCCGTCGGGCTGTTCGACACCTATATATATAAGGAGTACGGGATTCTGACTTCGCAAGCCATCCAAGAGCAATACCACAAAATCATTACCGACAGCCGAAGGAAATACAAACTTCCGCTGGAACAGTTTTGGCTCATCAAGGAAGGAGAGGATGGAACGGAAAATAATTCCGCAGAAATAAGAAATAATATAAATTCAAAAGGTACAGAAGTGTATGAAGCGGAAAGCCATATAGTAGGCGCAGAAGTCAACGCAATAAAAACAGGAATCAATATCACAGCTACAGAAGTTACTAAAACAAAGACAGGAATCGACACGACAGGCACAAATATCCATGCAGCAGGCACAGGAATCAATGCTACAAAAACAGTGACCGACGAAGCAGCTATGAAAATTAATGCTGCAAAAAACCGAGAAATTGCAGCAACAATCCCACAAACAAAACAGGAAACGGATACAGAAATCGAAAGTAAATCGGAGACGGATACTGAGATTAAAAGCAAACCGGAAAGAGAAAGAGACAAAGAAAGGGAAAGACAAAGCAAAACCGAAAATGAATGGGAGAAGGATAGAGAGCAGCCGCCCGTTCCGTCAAACGGCGTTTTTCAGGCTGCGCCTGTTGCTGTCAAAGGTTTGTCTTTAGAAATCTCGTCCGGAAAAAGAGGGGAGGAAAATAAGGAAGAAAGAAGAAATGAAGGAATAGATCAGAAGGGAGAAACTAGATATAACGGAATTCAGTACGAAAGAAACCAGCTAGAAGAAGCCAAGTACAACGGAACCCAATACGAAAGAAACCAGCAAGAAGAAGCCAAGCACAACGGAACTCAGTACGAAAGAAACCAGCAGGAAGAAGCCAAGCACAACGGAACTCAATACGAAAGAAACCAGCAGGAAGAAGCCAAGCACAACGGAACCCAATACGAAAGAAACCAGCAGGAAGAAGCCCCGAACGAAAGCACTGCTTCCGGAGGATTCTCCGAATCCCTGCTACGCCTCAACATGGACGCCATCGGCATCCGGAACGAACCAACCGTGAAAGCCATCCTCGCCCTCGCCCGACGCAGAAAGCTGGGTGGTCCCTGCGGCACCTTATGGAAAGTCCTCAGCTCCGAATACCGCTCCACCCTGCTCAAAAAGAACGAGCCGGGCGACTACATCCTCTGGGCACTCAACCACTCGGCAGAATTTGAAGACACCTACAACGGCATCCTCAAAAAGCGAGTTAGGGGAAGATGAACATTTTTAAGAGGAAGATGAACATTTTTGAGCACCCACGTCATTTATTTCTCCCGCCAAACGCATCATAAAACAATAATTTATCCTATCTTTGTAGAATAAAGAAAAGCCTCTTCACTATACATGCGAAGAGAAACATCTCTTTACAACATAAAAGAGAAACAACCAAAACAATGAGCAAATTTATCAATCCGTTCACCGACTACGGATTCAAACTAATATTCGGCAGAGAAGTCTCCAAGAATTTACTAATCGAATTTCTGAACGACCTTCTCGAAGGTGAACGAGTGATAACCGACTTAACGTTTTTGAACAACGAACAGCTGCCGGACTACCCGGAAGGACGAGGCATCATCTACGATGTCTACTGCACCACGGACACGGGCGAAAAGATAATTGTCGAAATGCAAAACCGCATGCAGAGCAATTTTAAAGAACGCTCCATCTTCTATCTCTCCCGTGCCATCGTCAACCAGGGCCGGACGGGGCACGACTGGAAATTTGAAATAAAAGCTGTTTACGGAGTCTTTCTGATGAATTTCATCATGGACAAGAACATAAAACTCCGGACAGACGTTATTCTTGCAGACAAGGAGACAGGTGAACTCTTCTCGGAGAAGTTCCGGCAAATATTCATCGCCCTCCCCCTCTTCAAAAAAAGCGAAGAGGAATGTGAAACGAATTTTGAACGTTGGATTTATATATTAAATAATATGGAAACTTTAAAACGCCTGCCATTCAAGGCACGAAAAGCCGTCTTCGAAAAACTCGAAGAGATCGCTGATGTGGCTTCTATGTCTCCAAAGGAGAGAGAGCTATACGACAATAGCGTCAAAGTGTACCGGGATTATTTGGTGACAATGGATGCAGCGGAAAAGGAAGGAATAAAGAAAGGGATGGAAGAAGGGCTGAAGAAAGGTCGCGAAGAAGCCTTGAACATCTTTCAGACAGCCATCGACATGAAAAAGCAAGGAATTGACAATCAACTCATTGCCGAAAAGACCGGTCTGCCCCTATCGCTCATAGAAAGCCTCAAATAAAGGTAGAACCTAAGCATCCGCCCCCTGAAAACAAGCCAAGTACCTGCCCGAAAAAGATGACTGAGATCGAAAAAGAAAGGGAAAAGGTTGCGATTATAGTAAGTGAGCCGGGAAGCCAAGTTGCGGAAAGAAGCACTTATATTCTGATTTACAATAAGATAGAATAAAAAAGGAGGAAAAAGAGAGGCTTTAAAATATCAATAAGTCTTAGAAGAACTTGGTACATTCGTGATTGTAAACTTACCATCAATATCCGTGATAGTACCAAGAGTAGTGCCATTCACTAATACCGAAGCACCTACAACAGGCAGGCCATCTTCCTCGGCGGTTACCACACCGGTAACTCGGGACGTCTGCGCTGTCACCAGACCTATACCCAAAAAAAGGAAGGTCATAAAGAACATCAATTTTCTTTTCATAAATTCTCTCTTAAATTTAACCTATAAATAGACTTCTAGTCTCTAACAGGGTGCAAAGATAACACTATTTATATCAAAATTAAAAAAGTGTTACGTTTTTAACTATAAAGTATCATATTGAAAGAATTTAATCAGTATATTGATGAAATGAGAAGATTTGAGCACGATTTTAATAATATTCAAATTACATTACACGACATAAAGATAGTGTTAAAATCGTTATTTTCATAAAATAACATCAGCGAATCATTCAAAATGCTATCTTTTTATCATTTTATGCCTTAAATAGCCCCAAAAACACTTAACGCTTCCCGAAAGGACAACTCCCCGCCGTACCAAGTTCTTCTAAAACTTTGCGCGTTTCCTATGTAGGAATGGTTCCGCAGACAGTAACGATCAAACAGGGCGTTATCAACGTAGTATTAAAAAGTGACGCCAAAGCCCTGGACGAAGTCGTAGTAACGGCCATGGGTATCTCCCGCGAAAAGAAAGCGCTGGGCTACGCCGTTCAGGACGTGAAGTCCGAACAACTGACCCAAGCTTCCAACTCCAGCCTGGCAGGAGCGTTGCAAGGAAAAGTTTCCGGTCTGGATATCAAACCTTCGAGCGGTATGCCCGGAGCATCTTCACAGATCACGATCCGTGGCGCACGTTCTTTCTCCGGAGATAACACGCCGCTTTACGTAATCGACGGAATGGCAGTGACCAGTACTCCTGACGTAGATACGGACATACAGAACAACGGTAGTGTAAGCGGCGTGGACTTTGCCAACCGCGCGGTAGATATCGACCCGAACGACATTGAAAGTATCAACATTCTGAAAGGACAGGCGGCTTCGGCACTTTACGGAATCCGCGCATCCAATGGTGTGATCATCATCACCACCAAAAGCGGTAAGGGACTGGAAAAAGGCAAACCCCAAGTCAGTTTCTCATCCAATGTCAGTTTTGACGTAGTCGGTCGCCTGCCCGAATTCCAAAAGACGTATGCACAGGGGTCCGGCGGAAGATACAGCCCAACTTCAGGATTATCCTGGGGACCTAAGATTTCTGAACTGTCCAACGATCCCAATTATGGCGGCAACACCGACAACGAATTTACTCAAAAGTATGGCATGCAATCCGGCAAATATTACGTGCCGCAGCGTGCTTCAGCAGGTCTTGACCCTTGGGCTACTCCACAGGCTTACGACAATACAAAAGAATTCTTCGAAACAGGTATCACTTGGAGCAACTCGCTGAACGTGGCACAAACGCTGGAAAAAAGTTCATACTCCGTTTCTCTTGGAAATACGCACCAAGACGGTATTATCCCCAAAACTGGCATGGACAGATACAACGTGAAAGTAAGCGCCGAAACGAAACTGACGAATAACTTCACAACCGGTTTTGCAGGAAACTACATCACGACTTCGATTGACAAGGCGGTAACGTCCGGAAACGGACTGCTGAGAACTGTTTACGCTTCGCCCGCAAGCTACGATCTGGCAGGTATCCCCAGCCATGTAGACGGCGACATTTATAAGCAAAACTCTTTCCGTGGAAATTTTGACAATGCCTATTGGGCTATTGACAACAACAAATACACAGAAGACACCAACCGTTTCTTCGGAAATGTATATGCCACTTATCAAACAGATTTCGGAACGGCCAACCATAAACTGAACGCGAAATATATGTTAGGTGTAGACGCTTATACCACTCACTACTCTGACAGCTACGGATACGGAAGTAACACCGGCGGCGGTCGCGGCCAGATAGAAAACTACGGTTGGACAAACGCTACCTACAACTCATTGCTGACCATCAACTACGACTGGCGCATCAATGACGACTGGGGATTGAACGCTGTAGCAGGTAACGAATTTATCCAGAGCAACAGAAAGAAATACTACGAATACGGAACAAACTATAACTTCGCAGGGTGGAATCATATCAACAATGCAACCACTCAGCTTACAGAAGAAGAAAGATGGAAAAACCGTACTGTCGGTTTCTTCGGCAACGTATCGGCTTCGTACAGAAACATGCTTTATCTGACTGTGACCGGACGTCAGGACTATGTGTCCAACATGCCGCGCAACAACCGTTCGTTCTTCTATCCCTCTGTGTCAGCAGGTTTCATCCTGACAGAACTTGATGAACTGAAAAATGATGTAGTCAACTACGCCAAACTGAGAGTTTCTTATGCGGAAGTAGGACAGGCTGGTGATTTCCTTGAGAATTATTACTCGACTCCCACGTACGGAGGAGGATTCTATTCGCTGACTCCCATCATGTACCCCATCAAAGGTACTACTGCCTATACCCCGTACTACACAATATTCGACCCGAATCTGAAACCGCAGAATACACGTTCGTACGAAATCGGTGCCGACGTGAACTTCTTCGACAACCTGATTACGTTGAATTATACTTATTCGCGTCAGAACGTCAAAGACCAGATATTTTCAGTGCCTTTGGCGTCTTCTACCGGTGCCAGCAAACTGTTGACAAACGGTGGTAAGATTCATACCGACACGCACGAAATCACATTGGGATTCAACCCGATCCGCACGAAGAATATCAACTGGGACTTCGGTTTCAACTGGACCAAAATCGACAACTATGTAGACGAACTGGCTCCGGGTGTGGAAAACATTTCACTGGGTGGTTACGTCACTCCACAGGTTCGTGCATCAGCAGGCGAAAAATTCCCTGTAATCTATGGCGTAGGATATAAGAGAGACGCTAACGGCAATCGTCTGGTAGACGAAAACGGTTTGCCTGTTGCCGGTGAGGCACAGGTGATCGGAAAAGTTTCTCCGGATTTCGTAATGGGTTTCAATACGTCATTGCGTCTGTGGAAATGTACCATCAGTGCTGTACTTGACTGGAAACAAGGTGGCCAGATGTACAGCAGAACTACCGGTTTGTCCGACTACTACGGCGTCAGCAAAAGAACAGAAAATCGGGAAGGCACGATCATCTTTGACGGTTACAAACAGGACGGAACCAAAAACGATATCGCCATCACCGGAGCCAATGCGCAACAAGTGTACTACAGCCGCCTGAACGATATTGACGAATCTTCTGTATACGACAACTCGTTCATCAAACTCCGCGAAGTGGCAGTAAGCTACAAAGTACTCCAGAAAAAGTGGATGGAACTTTCGGTGAATGCTTTCGCAAGAAATATCCTCGTCTGGGCACAGATGCCTGACCTTGATCCGGAAGCCAGCCAAGGAAACAACAATATGTCCGGAGCTTTCGAAGACTATTCAATGCCGCAAACAGCTAGCTTTGGTTTCGGCTTTAATATTAAATTTTAATCTGCAAGACAATGAAAAAATATAAATCAATAGGAAAATTGCTGGCAGTTTCTTTCTTTACTGCTGTCATTGCTTCTGCTTGTACGGAAGATGCAATGGACAAAGTCAACAAGAATCCCAATAACCCGCAGGATGCTCCGGCGAAGTTTTTGATAACAGACTTGGGAGTCAGCACTGCATTCAGCACAGTAGGAGGAGATTTTTCACTCTATTCGTCCGTTTACATGGAGCACGAAACAGGTATCGGCAACCAACTCTACCGGGCAGAAGTCCGCAGCGGAGAACCGACCACTGCCACGACCTACAACAATGCGTGGATCAGCGTTTACGCCAATATAAAGAATGCAAAGATTGTAATCAACAAGTGTCAGGAAGACCCATCGGAAAAAGGCAATGTAGTAACTGAAGCAATAGCCAGAATCCTTCTTGCCTACAATGGTGCGGTAGTAGCCGATGTGTTCGGAGACACACCGTTCAGCGAAACCGGAGTTTTAAATCCGGACGGCACACCGAAGTATATGCAACCTAAAATTGATTCACAAGAGTCTATCTACAAAGAAGTAATGCAGAACCTGGATGCTGCTATCACACTTTTGAAGGATGGAACAGCCGAAGACGAAGGATTATCAGGTGCAGTGGGATCAAAAGACCTCATCTACGGATCAGACCAAGATGCACAAGCCGGTCTGTGGCTTAAAACAGCTTATGCACTGAAAGCACGCTATACAATGCGTCTTCTTAACAAAAGCGCCAATCAGACTACCGATCTCCAAAACATTCTGACCTATGTAAGTAAATCATTTACCAATGCAAATGAAGAATGTAAACTGGACATTTATGACGGTGATTCTCAACTAAATCCCCTTTGGGCTTTCAGCTATAGCCGCAACAGCCTTGCAGCCAGCGAAAGTCTCATCGAGAAATTTGCAACAAGAAATGACCCGCGAGCTCCACGCTCATTTATCCAACCTGATCCTAGCGGAAATGTTGTATATGGAGGCGGTGCAAATCAAGCCACAACAATCGATGCCATCAACGTAGCTCCTAACGGCACCCCTCAGGAATTACAGAATAATTATGGCATGTCTATGGCCTCATGGGCTATGACCGCTCCCACACAACTGATCAGTTACCATGAAGTAAAATTCCTCGAAGCAGAAGCCCTGTGTCGTCTGGGTGGCAGAGTAGATGAAGCAAAAGCCGCTTTGAAAGATGCCGTTATCGCTGCATTTGCCAATTTGGAGAATACAGTTGCCGATGCCGCCAGAAACTGGCTGGGCGGGAAAGCCGATTTCTTGGGTGACGCCGTCGCCGAAGCCTATTTTGATAATGAAGTAGCTCCTCTTTTTGCCGCTAACCCATTAAAAGAAACAATGGTACAGAAATATCTCGCATTCTTTGGTGCATCCGGCGAATCTTTGGAAGCTTACAACGACTACCGCCGTATGAAAGGTGCGAACGAAAACTTAGTGGAACTGAAAAACCCGCTGAACTCTAACAAATTCCCGCTGCGTTTCGGTTACGGAGCAGACGATGTATTGGCAAATGTAGCCATCAAAGAAGCCTTTGGTGACGGACAATACGTATACTCCGAACCCGTTTGGTGGGCAGGTGGAAGCCGATAAAAATCGCTCTTAAAATCTCTCAAAGGAGAGACTTTACATAGAGTCGTTTCTGAACTCTAACAAATTAACGGAAACGAACAGAAATAGGCCGACCGTGAGGTCCGCCTATTTTATTTTTACAGTCGCCAGCTATTTGTTAATATCACAAATACAAAACAGGAAAAAACACCCGAATTGTTATACCGTTTTTCTACTCAGCGATACCGTTTTACCGGATAAAGATCATGTCTGCCGGAACAAAGACCGGTTTAACAAACAAAAAAGATCAGTCTACCGGACAAAAAAAGAGATCAGTCTACCAGACCAATTCGGGGAAATACTTCGTCAGCGTATTGCGCAGAATCGACAGTGTGATCGGTTTCACCAGCACTTCGCTCGCTCCCGCGTTCATCGCATTCTCCTTGTCAGAGCTGAAAGCGTAGGCGGTCTGCATGATAATAGGGATTTCCTTGTTTTCTCCGCGGATGATCTTCGTAGCATCCAGTCCGTTCATCACAGGCATTTTGATGTCCATCAGGATCGCTTTGGCCTCGTTGCCGTATTCCTTGAACAGTGCCACGATTTCTTCGCCATTCTTGGCCCACTGTATATCACATTTCTTTCCGATGATTGCTTTGATCAATTTGAAGTTGCTGTCGTCGTCCTCGGCCACTAAGATAAGAGGTCTGAATTCATTTGTTTGTCCGCCTTCCATATCGTTTCTATATTATTTTTAAAATTATTCTCTAAAATTACTTTTTAGTCAACATATTTCAGTTAATAATGTTTTTCAGCCCGCAAGTTATAAAAAAGATTGATATATTTCGCTATCTTTGCGCCTCAAATTATAAAGAATTGTATGATTTCGATAGACGGACTAGCCGTAGAGTTTAGCGGCACTACCCTATTTAGTGATATTTCTTTCGTTATTAATGAAAAAGACCGCATCGCCCTGATGGGAAAAAACGGAGCGGGAAAAAGTACCTTACTCAAGATTCTGGCAGGAGTCCGACAGCCTACCCGTGGCAAGGTTTCGGCCCCCAAGGATTGCGTAGTAGCCTATCTCCCGCAGCATTTGATGACGGAAGACGGCAGAACCGTGTTTGCCGAAACGGCACAGGCTTTCGCGCATCTGCATGAGATGGAAGCACGGATAGACGCACTGAACAAGGAGCTGGAAACACGGACGGATTACGAAAGTGACAGCTACATGGCACTGATCGAGGAAGTGTCCGCCCTCAGCGAAAAATTTTACTCCATCGACGCAACCAATTACGAAGAGGACGTAGAGAAATCATTACTCGGACTCGGATTCACACGCGAAGATTTTCAACGTCAGACGAGCGACTTCAGCGGAGGCTGGCGCATGCGCATCGAGCTCGCCAAACTGCTGCTGCAAAAACCGGACGTACTCCTGCTTGACGAGCCGACCAACCACCTCGACATCGAATCGATCCAATGGCTGGAAGATTTTCTGATCAATAACGGCAAAGCGGTCATCGTGATCAGCCACGACCGCAAATTCGTGGACAACATCACCACCCGCACCATTGAAGTAACGATGGGCCGCATCTACGACTATAAAGTAAACTACTCCCAATACCTGCAACTGCGCAAGGAACGCCACGAACAGCAACAGAAGGCTTATGACGAGCAACAGAAGTTCATCGCCGAAACGGAAGCCTTCATCGAACGTTTCAAGGGGACGTATTCGAAGACTTTGCAAGTGCAGAGCCGTGTCAAGATGCTGGAAAAGCTGGAATTGCTGGAAGTAGACGAGGAAGATACTTCGGCACTGCGGCTGAAATTCCCGCCTTCGCCCCGTTCGGGCAGTTATCCCGTCACGATGGAAGGCGTCGGGAAGACGTACGGCGACCATGTCGTATTCCGCAACGCCAACCTGACGATTGAACGTGGCGACAAGGTGGCTTTCGTAGGCAAGAACGGTGAAGGTAAATCGACACTGGTGAAATGTATCATGAACGAAATCGACCACGACGGCACGCTGACGCTGGGACATAACGTACAAATCGGATATTTCGCGCAGAATCAAGCCTCGCTGATGGACGAAAACCTCACGGTTTTCCAGACGATTGACGACGTGGCAAAAGGAGAAATCCGCAACAAGATACGTGACTTGCTGGGCGCCTTCATGTTCGGCGGGCCGGAAGAATCTATGAAGAAAGTGAAAGTGCTCTCGGGTGGCGAACGTACCCGTCTGGCAATGATCAAGCTCCTGCTGGAACCGGTCAACCTCCTGATTCTGGACGAGCCGACCAACCACCTCGACATGAAAACCAAAGATATCCTCAAGCAAGCGCTGATGGATTTCGACGGCACCCTGATCGTCGTTTCGCACGACCGTGACTTCCTTGACGGACTGGTGACAAAGGTCTACGAGTTCGGCAATAAGAAGGTGACGGAGCATCTTTGCGGCATCTACGAATTCCTCGAAAAGAAGAAAATGGATTCGTTGCAGGAACTGGAAAAGAAATAATAAACAATAAAAAGACATTATCTGCTTTAGGTGAAAGAAAAAGTATTTGTATATTTGTGCAAATTTAATAATAGACTTAGAGCAGACAATGTTCTGCAATAAAGGATGAAAGGGAAGAAACGATTCATAGTAACGATGCTATTCTTTATCAACATCATTATGTTGGTAGCCGCCGTTATTCCCCATCACCACCACCCCAACGGGATGATCTGCATGAAGCAGGACCAACCGGTAGAGCAGCAATGCCCCAACCACCATCATCACCCCGCAAGCGATTCATGTTGCAGCAGCGAATGCATGACCCGCTTCCACTCCCCCATCCCCTCCGTGCACACGGACAGCGGACCGAATTACGTATTCGTCGCCACCCTGTTTACGGATACGATCATCGAACATTTATTACGACCGCAGGAAAGACGAGTCAAAAATTACTACATCTATCGTGAATCCCTGCACGGTACGAAAATACCTCGTACCTCCTCACTTCGGGCCCCTCCCTACTCTGTTTTTGCATAATGACGTAAATGCAAGCAAGTTGCATCTGCGTTACTCTATCTTTGTAGCGTACAAAAACAGTAAAACTTAGTAGGAAAACAACATTTATGAAGAAACTTATCTTTATAGGAGTCATGGGATTATTCGTCCTGGGCTCTTGCAATAGTAAAAATACTGGTCATGAAGGGCATGACCACGAGACCGTCACACACAATCATGATGAACACGAAGGACATGACCACGAAGCGGAAGGTCATGACCACGAAGCCGAAGGAGCCGACCATTCACACGAAGGTGAATGCAGCGGAGGACACGATCACGGCAAAGCTGCCACCAGCGAACCCGCCGGCGAGCACAGCGATGAAATCATCCTCCCGAAAGCGAAAGCTGACGCTGCCGGTGTAAAGGTAAATGCCATCACACCGGCCCCCTTCCAGCAAGTCATCAAGACAAGCGGACAGGTACTCGCTGCCCAAGGCGACGAATCGGTGGCTGTAGCCACGGTGGCCGGAGTCGTTTCTTTCCGCGGCAAGGTGACGGAAGGAATGAGCGTCGGTCGCGGCACTCCGCTGGTGACTATTTCTTCGCACAACATCGCCGACGGTGACCCCGTACAACGTGCCCGAATCGCTTACGAAGTATCCAAAAAGGAATACGAACGAATGAAGTCGCTCGTCAAAAACAAGATTGTGTCCGACAAGGATTTCGCACAGGCGGAGCAGAACTACGAAAACGCCCGTATCAGCTACGAAGCGCTCGCCAAAAACCACTCGGCCATCGGTCAGAATATCACCGCGCCCATTGCCGGATACGTGAAAAGTATTCTGGTCAATGAGGGAGACTACGTAACCATCGGTCAGCCACTGGTCAGCGTGACGCAGAACCGCCGGCTTTTCCTCCGTGCCGAAGTATCGGAAAAATACTACCCGTATCTCCGCACAATCAGTTCCGCCAATTTCCGGACACCTTACAATAATGAGGTCTACGAACTGAATGAACTGAGCGGCAGACTGCTTTCCTTCGGGAAAACTTCCGGAGACAACTCTTTCTACGTACCCGTCACCTTCGAATTTGACAATAAAGGAGAAGTGATTCCGGGGTCATTCGTCGAAGTTTATCTGCTTTCCTCCCAACTGGAAAACGTGATATCCGTGCCCCGCACCGCCCTGACGGAAGAGCAAGGCATCTTCTTCGTCTACCTGCAACTTGATGAAGAAGGCTACAAGAAACAGGAAGTGACCCTCGGCGCCGACAATGGCAAAAGTGTACAAATCCTGACCGGAATCAAACCCGGAGACCGTGTAGTGACCGAAGGCGCATACCAAGTTCGCCTGGCAAGCGCAAGCAACGCCATCCCTGCCCACAGTCATGAGCACTAGCGGCAAAGCGCCGCATCCAAGTTCCCTTGCGGCACACACAGAACTCATTTATAGTTACGCAAGTTTATCCCCTGTCCGGCACTTCTCAAAAGTAAACCGGGAGGAACCAGACTTAATCAATGAAATATCATGCTAAATAAAATCATACATTACTCCCTGCACAACCGACTGGTTGTGCTCTGCGCGGCCATCCTCCTGCTTATCGCGGGGACTTACACCGCCATGCATACGGAAGTAGACGTGTTTCCCGACCTGAACGCCCCGACAGTGGTCATCATGACCGAAGCCAACGGTATGGCAGCCGAGGAAGTGGAACAGCTCGTCACCTTCCCCGTCGAAACAGCCGTAAACGGAGCTACCGGCGTGCGCCGTGTCCGTTCTTCTTCGACCAACGGTTTCTCCGTTGTCTGGGTAGAATTCGACTGGGGCACAGATATATACCTCGCCCGTCAGATCGTCAGCGAAAAGCTCGCCGTAGTCAGCGAGTCACTTCCCGTCAACGTGGGCAAGCCGACTCTCGGCCCCCAATCGTCCATCTTGGGCGAAATGCTCATCGTCGGTCTGACCGCCGACTCCACCTCCATGCTCGATCTGCGGACGATTGCCGACTGGACGATCCGCCCGCGCCTGCTCTCCACCGGAGGCGTGGCACAGGTGGCAGTGCTCGGAGGAGACATCAAGGAATATCAGATTCAGTTGGACCCCGAACGGATGCGCCACTACGGCGTATCGATGGGAGAAGTGATGGCCGTCACCCAAGACATGAACCTGAACGCCAATGGCGGCGTACTTTACGAATTTGGCAATGAATATATCGTGCGCGGAGTACTCTCTACCCCCAAAGTGGAAGAACTCGGCAAAGCGGTAGTGAAAACGGTGAACAACTTTCCGGTGACGCTGGAAGACATCGCCGACGTGAAAATAGGTCCCAAAGCCCCGAAACTGGGCACAGCCTCGGAGCGTGGCAAACCAGCCGTGCTCATGACCGTCACCAAACAGCCCGCCACCAGCACGCTGGAACTAACGGACAAATTGGAGGCCTCTCTGCAAGACTTACAGAAGAATTTGCCTGCGGACGTCAAAGTCTCCACGGATATTTTCCGCCAGAGCCGCTTTATCGAAAGCTCTATCGGCAACGTGAAAAAGTCTCTTTTTGAAGGAGGAATCTTTGTCGTCATCGTACTTTTCCTGTTTTTGGCCAATGTGCGCACTACGCTGATTTCCCTTGTCACGCTGCCGCTTTCACTACTCGTCTCCATCCTCACGCTTCACTACATGGGGCTGACTATCAACACGATGAGTCTGGGAGGTATGGCCATAGCCATCGGTTCGCTGGTCGACGACGCCATTGTCGACGTGGAAAATGTATACAAGCGACTGCGGGAGAACCGTCTGAAAGCGGAAGCCGAACGCCTCAGCACGCTCGAAGTGGTATTCAACGCTTCGAAGGAAGTGCGAATGCCGATTCTTAATTCAACGCTGATCATTGTCGTCAGCTTTGTGCCGCTGTTCTTCCTGAGTGGAATGGAAGGACGTATGCTGGTACCGCTGGGTATCGCTTTCATCGTGGCGCTGTTCGCTTCCACGGTCGTTGCCCTCACGCTGACTCCGGTGCTCTGCTCTTACCTGCTGGGCAGCAACAAGACGAACAAGGAACTGAAAGAATCTTTCGTAGCCCGCTGGATGAAAGGCATTTACGAAAAGGCGCTGACATGGGTGCTGGCTCACAAACGGGTGACACTCGGCAGCACCATCGTCCTTTTCCTGATCGCCTTAGGGGTATTCTTTACGCTCGGGCGCAGCTTCCTTCCTTCGTTCAATGAAGGCTCGTTCACCATCAATATCAGTTCGCTGCCGGGCATATCCCTGGAAGAAAGCAACAAGATGGGACACCGTGCCGAAGAATTGCTGCTGACAATCCCCGAAATACAAACCGTAGCCCGCAAAACGGGACGTGCCGAACTGGATGAACACGCGCTCGGCGTAAACGTTTCGGAAATCGAGGCACCGTTTGAACTGAAAGACCGCCCGCGCAGCGAACTCGTCGCCGAAGTGCGCGAGAAACTCGGAACGATCACCGGAGCAAACATCGAAATCGGTCAGCCCATCAGCCACCGTATCGACGCGATGTTGTCCGGTACGAAGGCAAATATCGCCATCAAACTCTTCGGAGACGACCTGAACAAGATGTTCTCGCTGGGCAACCAGATCAAGGGAGCTATCAGCGACATTCCGGGAATTGCCGACCTCAACGTGGAACAACAAATCGAACGCCCGCAGCTGAAGATACAGCCCAAACGGGAAATGCTGGCGAAATTCGGCATCACCCTGCCGGAATTTTCTGAATACGTGAATGTGGCGCTGGCAGGAAAAGTGATTTCGCAAGTGTACGAGCAGGGCAAGAGCTTCGACCTCATCGTCAAAGTGAAGGACGACGCACGCGACGAAATGGAGAAAATCCGCAACCTCATGGTCGACACCAACGACGGACGCAAAGTTCCTCTGAACTACGTGGCGGAAGTGGTTTCCTCCATGGGACCGAACACGATCAACCGCGAAAATGTAAAACGGAAAATCGTTATCTCCGCCAACGTTGCCGACCGTGACCTGCGCAGTGTTGTAAATGATATTCAGAAGCAGGTAGACGCCACTATCCAGTTGCCCGAAGGCTACCACATCGAGTATGGCGGACAATTCGAAAGCGAACAGGCTGCCAGCCGTGTATTGGTGCTGACATCTTTCATGAGTATCGTCATTATTTTCCTGTTGCTTTACCACGAGTTCCGCAGCGTCAAGGAGTCCGGCGTGATCTTGCTGAACCTGCCTCTGGCATTGATCGGCGGCGTTTTTGCGCTTGTCATCACGACCGGCGAAGTAAGCATTCCGGCAATTATCGGTTTCATTTCGCTGTTCGGTATCGCGACCCGCAACGGTATGCTGCTCATCAGCCACTACAACCACTTGCAGCAAGTGGAGGGACTGAACGTATACGACAGCGTGGTACAAGGCTCTCTCGACCGTCTGAATCCGATCCTGATGACAGCTCTCTCCTCTGCGCTGGCACTGATACCGCTGGCTCTGGGCGGTGATCTGCCGGGCAACGAGATTCAAAGCCCGATGGCTAAAGTGATTTTAGGCGGACTTTTAACATCTACTTTCCTGAACGGTTTCATCGTTCCGATTGTTTATCTGATGATGCACCGCCAGCGTAGCGCCGGAGCACATTCTCCATGCGGCGTACCAGCGGAACAGGCATAATTATCAGTTAAATATAGCTACTATGTATATAGAAACAAATAAAAAAAGTATGAAACAAATCATCATCATAGGCTCTTTGGTAAGCTGCGCACTTCTCACCCTCACGGGCGAAGTGCAGGCCCAAAGCGGCATCGAACAGGTTTTGAAGAATATCGAAGCCAACAATAAGGAGTTGCAGGCGAACGCCCAGCTCATCACCTCGCAAAAGCTGGAAGCCAAAACGGACAATAACCTGCCGGACCCGACTTTATCATACGCCCACCTCTGGGGAGCGAAAGATAAAAACGAAACGATCGGCGAACTTGTGGTGTCACAAAGTTTCGACTTTCCGAGCCTGTATGCCACCCGCAACAAGCTGAATCGTCTGAAAGCAGGTGCTTTTGACAGTCAGGCGGATGTCTTCCGCCAAGAGAAATTGTTGCTCGCCAAAGAAGTGTGTCTGGACATTATCATGCTGCGCCAGCAAAAACACATCTTGGAGGAACGGCTGCGCAACGCGGAAGAACTTGCCAAAATGTACGCCAAGCGCCTCCAAACCGGAGACGCGAACGCCCTCGAAACGAATAAAATCAATCTGGAACTGCTGAATGTCAAGACGGAAACTTCGCTGAACGAGACGGCACTGCGTAATAAGTTGCAGGAACTGAACACGTTAAACGGCAATATCCCCGTAGTGTTCGAAGAAAGCACGTATCCCGCAACGCCTTTCCCTGCCGACTATCAGATACTGAAATCGGAAGTGCTCTCCACCGACCGCACATTAATGGCGTTCAACAACGAAAGCCTCGTTGCCCGCAAGCAGATCGCCGTCAACAAGTCGCAATGGCTGCCGAAACTGGAACTCGGCTACCGCCGGAACACCGAAACGGGAACGCCTTTCAACGGAGTAGTAGTGGGATTCTCCTTCCCGCTTTTCGAGAACCGAAACAAGGTGAAAATAGCTAAAGCGCAAGCGCTGAACATCGACTTGCAGAAAGACAACGCCACCCTGCAAGTGGAATCCGAACTGGCACAGCTCTATCGGGAGGCCAAAACGCTGCACACCTCTATGGAGGAATACAGGAAAACTTTTCAGGCGCAACAAGACCTCGCACTGCTGAAACAGGCTCTGACAGGCGGACAGATCAGCATGATCGAGTATTTTGTCGAGGTATCCGTCATTTATCAAAGTCACCAGAATTACCTCCAACTGGAGAATCAATATCAGAAGGCAATGGCACGAATTTATAAGAGCAAGCTATAAATTCCCGCTTTATTTCGCCCGATTATTGAATAAATAAAAAGAATGCATTACATTTGGGGACTGTAAAAAAACACTAAACTATTATGAAAACTAAAACCCTCTCTTACACCCCCATCTTGTTTTGCATTCTTATTTTATGGAGTGCCTGTAAAGACGATGCCGATGCCCCCCTGCGGTTTTACGACAGCAAATACGAAGTGCCCATGGGAGGAAGACGCTACCTCGGAATCGAAAGCGGAAACGGAGACTACTCTTTGGAAATCGGAAATCCCCGCATCGCAAGTGCCGGAATCGAAAGCGGCTGGAGCGGAGTTCCCGCCGGACGAATGATTTACATATCCGGCATTCTCACCGGAAGCACGTATCTGAAAGTGACAGACAACGCCACACAGGAAACGCTCACTCTGCCCATTAAAGTGGTGGACTACTACGAAGATCTCAATCTGATACACGGCTCGTCCTCCCTGCGTCCCAATGGGGACGAGAACCTACTGCCGGGTGTTGACGACATTTTCCTTGTCAGCAACGCTGCCCGTGACGCTTATTTCTTCAAACAAGGACAACGAACCGCTTTTTCATCGGGACTCGAACTGATCACCAAAGGAACTTATGCACTGAAGCAAGAGGACGAGAACAAAGCCACACTGACCCTTACTTTCTCATTGGATGCCTCACCGGCTACGGAACACCATTTCACCGTATGGGGAAACACGTACCTGCTTCACCGGCTGGACAAGAACTTACATCTGAACTGGGGCACGCCGCCCATTGGAGAAACACGGACATCACCTGCCCCGCCTCCGGCCTACACACTGGAAGAAATAACGGAAGGAGCAGAACCGGGAACAGGCAGACAGGTCGGTTTCATTCTGAATTATAAGGAAATACCCACTGGAATACTTCCCTAAATTATGGATGATAAATTAGCCGAGCTATCAAGATAAGCATTCTATCCGTTGTCCGTTTCTTTCGGAAATAATCTTTACAGCGTACGTATCTCCTCCGGCAAATACCCGCTGCGGATACGCCACTCCTGCGGATAAAGATTATTGGCACGATTCCCTATATTCTTCACAAATCCGAGAGGAATATTCCGGTAAGTAAGCAAGATATAACCACGAGGGGCTGTTTCCGACAAGGTAATAGCCTCTTTTCGTAAATAAGCGATAGCCTGTTCATAACTCACCTCTTCCGTATCAAAAGCATCCTGCCGCAAGAGCGTAGCGCTCATTGCCAACGCATGAGCGGGAATCAAATCTCTCCCTTTCACTTCACCAGTCAGAACGCCTGCCTGTATCACTTTCAGATGCTGTTTCATGGCAGCCAGTTCATCGGTATATCTTTGCGGAAATGCGACGATGCCCGCGCCTTCCGCAGACAGGGTGTATTTTTCGACATTTTCCTGCTTCAGCCAGTTCAGTGCCATCCCCATGTGTTCTTTGGAAACGGGAGAAGCAGCTGCTCCACCTTTCTTATCTTTTTTCTTGGACGACTTTGCTTTTGAGAATGAATAGGTTGCCGGTTCATCTTCCGAATCCGGTTTGCGAAGTGCCGCCAAAAAGAATCCTTCGCCTTTTGTCTTATGAGGAAGAAAATGACAAACAGACAAACTTCCCTGAGACTCATCCTCTCCATCGAGTAAATTCCCTGTTATATTCCACTCGTTCCGCACCTCCAGAGGCAAGAGCTCCGCACCGAATTCCTGCTGAATCCAGCAGACGTTCTCTTCATCTTCTTTGCTATTATAGGTACACGTACTATATATTAATATGCCGCCCGGTTTCAGACAGGGCCAAATATCCGCAATAATCCGCCGCTGACGCTGCCAGCAGATCTCTACATTCTCCGGGCTCCATTCCTCCACAGCCACAGGGTCTTTACGAAACATTCCCTCGCCCGAACAAGGCACATCGGTCAGAATGACATCGAAGAAAGACGGAAGTGCCGAGAAATCAGCCGGATCATTGTTGGTAACCACCACATCCGGATGCCCCCACTTCGTCAGATTCTCCGCCAGCACCTGTGAACGGTTCCGGATCACTTCATTCGCCACCAGCAGACTCCCTTCCGAAAGCACGCTACGCGCATGGGTTGATTTTCCTCCGGGCGCCGCACAAAGATCGAGCATCACCACCGGAGACTCGACATACTGCCGCAGCACCTGCTCCACAAACATGGACGAAGCCTCCTGAACATAGTAGCAACCGGCATGAAACAACGGGTCGAACGTAAAAGTCAGACGCTCGTCAAGATAGTAGCCGTCGGATGCCCAGGGAACTTTGTTGAAGGAAAAATGAGCAGAACTGTCTGTCAGCGAACTTAATCCTTCCTCCTTCATTCTCAATTTATTAATCCGAATGCTGACGGGAGGCTCCTGCTGCAAGGCGGCAGCCAGTTTTTCATATTCTTCATTGCCCAGTAAGGCACGGGTATAGTCGATAAAAGAAGCGGGTAAATTCATTTTTCATTTATTAATTCCTGCAAATATCAAAAATATTTCGTCTCTTTGCAACTTTCTGACATACGAACTACGTCTAACAGACAAAGAAACAAATAAAAGAATTAATATATGAAACGGATTTTAATTGCTTTACTGGTCATGATGACCATTTTCTCTCTGGCAAACGCCCAGAAACAAACGACTATTGTGAACGACTCTACCGGAAACGTAAAAGTGACCGTAACAAAAGGGAAAGGCAAGGATGCCAAGGTTAATGTCGGCAACACGGCCGTCACTGTGATCGGCATCGATGACGAAGACGCCGACACGACAAGTGTAGATACGGGCAAAGTGAGTAGCTCCTCGCGCGGCTCTCACGGAAAAGCGAGCTTCACCATCAGCTCTGACGACGATGACTTCCCGTTCAATAATTTCGGAGATGCAGTCGGAGGAGGTATTCTGGTAGCCATCATCAGCATCATTGCCATATTCGGAATGCCGGTATTCATCATATTTGTAGTCTTCTTCTTCCGCTACAAGAACCGGAAAGCACGCTACCGTCTTGCCGAACAGGCTCTCGCAGCCGGTCAGCCTCTTCCGGAAGAATTCATACGGGAGAACAAATCGACAGACCAACGTACACAAGGAATCAAAAATACCTTTACAGGCATCGGGCTCTTCATATTCCTCTGGGCCATCACCGGCGAATTCGGAATTGGCGCTATCGGACTGCTCGTCATGTTTATGGGACTGGGACAATGGCTGATCGGCTACAAGCAACATGCCAACGAGGAAACCAAGAACAGAGAAACCGCCATCAGAAGCAACGACATCATCATCTCGGAGAAGAACGACGAAGAGAAGAACGAAGAAAATAGATGAGCCAACTCAACGATATATCGCTAGTCGCACAGGTCGTGGTGTTCAAGAACACCAGGGCCTTCGACCAGTTGGTACAAAAATACCAGTCGCCTGTCAGACGCTTCTTCCTGCATCTGACTTGCGGTGACAGCGAATTGAGTGACGACTTGGCACAGGATACATTCATCAAGGCATATACCAATCTGGCCTCGTTCCGTAACTTGTCGAGTTTCTCCACATGGCTATACCGTATTGCTTATAATATTTTTTATGATTATATTCGCAGCCGGAAGGAGATGGCAGACCTGGATACCAGGGAAGTAGACGCCGTCAACTGCACCGAACAAGCGAACATAGGGCAGACAATGGATGTTTATCAGTCACTCAAATCGCTGAAGGAAGTGGAACGAACCTGCATCACGTTGTTTTACATGGAAGATGTAAGCATCGACAAGATTGCAGGAATAACGGGAATACCGGCAGGAACGGTGAAAAGCCACCTGTCGCGTGGAAAAGAAAAATTAGCAACGTATTTAAAAAGAAACGGTTATGACGGAAATAGATAATGATAAACTTCTGAAAGATTTCTTCGCAGAAAACAAGCGGGAAATAGCCGACAACGGATTCAGCCGCCGCGTCATGCACCACTTGCCCGACCGCAGTAACCGGTTGGCACGCCTCTGGACTGTATTCGTAATGGCAGTAGGAGCCACGCTCTTCGTCACCCTGGGCGGACTGGAAGCCGTATGGGAAACACTGAAAGATGTACTCATCGGCATGATCAACCACGGCGCAACCAGCCTCGATCCGAAATCAATCATCATTGCAACGGTCGTCCTACTGTTCATGGCCGGACGGAAAGTAGTATCAATGGCATAACAATGCTTGTCACACTCTGTGCCAAGGGCTTGGCACAGTTGTGACACCGCACTGGCACAGCAGTGACAAGCCGTTGGCACAAGTGTGACAACGGCAGGGAACACAGCAGATCAGATGTATCGAACGAATATAATTCCCCAGATCAAGAGATTCTTGTTCATTTCTTCTGTTAAAGTATTCAAGTTTCGCAGGTTACCTTTGCGTTATCCAAACTATCTTAATTCCCCTCCTCCCGGGAGCTACCCTTTATACACATCTTTAAATCCTTACAAATTGGAATATTTAAAGGTGTTATTAGGAAAAAAAAGATTAAATAATGACTATGCTTATCATGAATAGCCTTAATTAATTTAACTCTTTATACGTCTATTTCTTAAAAAAAATAGATGTGTATAAAGGGTAGCTCCCAGGAGGAGGAGAATTGAGATACTATTGTTTGTCAATAATATAAAGAACTTGCGAAACTTCAGTTAAAGTATAATAAATTTGCCCTCCTCTCCCGATAGCTCCAAACATAGATGTTGTATCTTTGTTCCTTTGTAAACTAAAATAGCGAGAAGAGTTTTGAAACTACGTATATTTCTTTTATTTCTGTTTCTGTCTTTATTCCGTGCTCAGGCAGATGTCATCGACAGTTTGATGACGCATTCCAGAGACTCCATAGCTCTGACAAGTGACTCCCTTGTATTACGTTTCTTATCGGAGTCAGGGATTCCTATATCCGACAATAACAAGGTCAGGTTACTGAAAAGCGGACGAGAAAAATTCATTGATTTATTCAGCGCCATCCGCGACGCCAAACACCACATTCATCTGGAATACTTCAATTTCCGCAATGACTCTATAGCCAATGCGCTTTTCGATCTGCTGGCCGAAAAGGTGAAAGAAGGCGTGGAAGTACGGGCCATGTTTGATGCGTTCGGCAACTGGTCGAACAATAAACCGCTCAAGAAGAGACATCTCAAAAAAATACGGGAGCAGGGAATCGAGATTGTCAAGTTCGACCCGTTCACCTTTCCCTACATCAATCATGCGGCACACCGTGATCACCGCAAAATAGCCGTCATCGACGGCGAAGTCGCCTATACGGGAGGAATGAACATCGCCGACTACTACATCAACGGACTCCCCAAAATCGGTACATGGCGTGATATGCACATGAGAATAGAAGGCGATGCCGTCAATGACCTGCAAGAAATATTTCTTACCATATGGAACAAGGAGACTAAACAAAACATTGGCGGCGAAGCATACTTCCCCAAGCACAAGGAGCAGTCGGACACCACCAATATAGTCGTCGCCATCGTAGACCGCACACCGAAGAAAAACAGCCGTATGCTCAGTCATGCTTATGCCATGTCGATCTATTCGGCACAGAAAAATGTGCACATTGTCAACCCGTATTTTGTGCCCACATCCTCCATCAACAAAGCGCTTCAACGCACCATCGAACGGGGTGTGGATGTCACGATTATGGTTTCTTCCGCCTCCGATATTCCGTTTACTCCGGACGCCGCCCTCTACAAACTTCACAAACTGATGAAAAGGGGAGCCACCGTCTATATGTACAATGGCGGTTTCCATCATTCCAAAATCATGATGGTCGACGATATTTTCTGCACGGTAGGCACCGCAAACCTGAACAGCCGCAGCCTCCGGTACGACTACGAGACGAACGCTTTCATCTTCAACAAGGAAATTACAGGCGAACTGAACGAAATGTTTCAGAACGATATAGAGCACTGTACGCAGCTGACACCGGAATTCTGGAAAAAGCGCTCACCGTGGAAGAAGTTCGTCGGATGGTTTGCCAATTTATTCACGCCATTTTTGTAATTTTGCATCGCACCAACTTATTGGAAAATTATTCGCTATGAAACAATATTTAGATTTACTCAATCGCGTATTAAGTGAAGGAACTGAGAAAAGTGACCGTACAGGAACCGGAACGATCAGTGTGTTCGGGCATCAGATGCGTTTCAACCTCGACGAGGGTTTCCCGTGTCTGACCACCAAAAAGCTGCATCTGAAATCAATCATCTACGAGTTACTCTGGTTTCTGCAAGGTGATACGAACGCGAAATATCTGCAAGAACACGGTGTACGCATCTGGAACGAATGGGCGGACGAAAACGGTGATTTAGGTCATATCTATGGCTATCAGTGGCGTTCGTGGCCCGACTACGACGGCGGATTCATCGACCAGATCAGCGAAGCGGTAGAGACGATCAAGCACAATCCCGACTCCCGACGTATCATTGTCAGCGCCTGGAATGTAGCCGATTTAAAGAATATGAATCTGCCTCCCTGCCATGCCTTCTTCCAGTTTTACGTGGCAGACGGCCGGCTGAGCCTGCAACTTTACCAGCGCAGCGCGGATATATTTCTCGGAGTCCCGTTCAATATCGCATCGTATGCACTGCTGCTACAAATGATGGCGCAGGTGACAGGACTGAAAGCGGGTGAATTTATCCATACACTTGGCGATGCCCATATCTATCTGAACCACTTGGATCAAGTCAAATTGCAGCTTAGCCGCGAACCACGCGCATTGCCTCAAATGAAAATTAATCCGGATGTGAAGAGTATCTATGACTTCCAGTTCGAAGACTTCGAACTGGTGAACTACGACCCGCATCCACATATTGCCGGAATAGTAGCGGTATAAAACCATGAGTAAAATATCAATTATTGCCGCCGTAGACCGCCGAATGGCGATCGGCTTTCAGAATAAACTGCTTTTCTGGTTGCCCAACGACTTGAAACGCTTCAAGGCATTGACTACCGGAAACACCATCATAATGGGAAGAAAAACCTTCGAATCGCTGCCGAAAGGTGCGCTGCCCAATCGCAGAAACGTTGTATTATCCACCCGTCCGGATACAGTATGCCCCGGTGCGGAAGTCTTCCCGTCACTGGAAGTCGCCCTGCAAAGCTGCAAGGAAGATGAGCACGTCTATATAATAGGTGGCGCAAGCGTCTACCGACAGGCACTTCCTCTTGCCGACGAACTTTGTCTGACGGAAATAAACGACGTTGCTCCTGAAGCCGACGCCTTCTTTCCTGAAGTATCTCCGGCTCAATGGCACGAAAAAAGCAGAGAAGCTCATCCTGTGGATGAGAAACATCTCTGCCCGTATGCTTTTGTAGATTACATGAAACAGTAAGCTATTTTATTCTGTACGATTAATCTTCGTCTTCAATGTCGACCATAATCGGCATCTGCCGCTTTATGGCTTCATGGAAAGAGATCAATGTCTCCGTACGCGCCAACCCCAGAGGTTGCAATTTATCATGTATGATACTCAGCAAATGGTGATTGTTCTTAGCGTAAATCTTGATAAACATATCATATTTACCAGTAGTGAAATGACATTCTACTACTTCCGGAATAGCTTCCAAAGCTCTTGTTACCGAATCAAAGGATTCCGGATCTTTCAGATATATACCAATATAAGCACAAGTTTCATATCCTATCTTCTCAGGATCGATCACATATTCCGATCCTTTCAATATTCCCAGATTAGTCAACTTCTGAATGCGCTGGTGGATAGCCGCCCCGGAAACGTTACACGCTCTTGCTACTTCCAAAAAAGGAATACGCGCGTTCCCTGCTATTAATTTCAGAATTTGCTCATCTAAAGCATCTAATTGATGATGTCCCATTTTTGAATCAAATTGTTTTAATCAATGAATCTTTCATGCAAAGTTAGCTATTTTTCGGCAACAAATACTATGATTTATTACTTTTATTTGCAAATATCGAATAAGTCAACAATAGTTTGTACCTTTGTAAAAAACATAAATATACTATTTATATGAAACAAATTTGCAGTATTCTTCTTTTTTTCCTGATTTCGGCAGGAAGTTATGCGCAAAACTTTGCAGATTATTTTCAGAATAAGACGTTACGGGTGGATTATATCTTCACCGGAAACAATAAGCAGCAAGCGATCTATCTGGACGAGCTATCTCAGCTTCCCTCCTGGGCAGGTCGTGAACATCATTTGTCCGAACTTCCGCTCGAAGGCAATGGGCAGATTATCGTCAGAGATCTCGCCACCCGACAGTGTATCTACAAGACTTCCTTTTCTTCTCTGTTTCAGGAGTGGCTGTCCACCGATGAAGCCAAGGAAACAGCCAAAGGCTTCGAAAATACATTCTTGCTTCCCTACCCCAAACAGCCGGCAGAGGTAGAAATCGTACTGTTCTCTCCCCGCAAGGAAGTGATGACCAGTTTTAAGCATATTGTCCGTCCGGACGATATCTTGATTCATAAACGGGGAACATCACACGTCACTCCACACCGGTATATGCTTCAGAGCGGTAACGAAAAAGAGTGCATAGATGTCGCTATCCTGGCAGAAGGCTACACGGAAAAGGAAATGGACTTATTCTATCAAGATGCACAGAAAGCCTGCGAAAGCCTGTTTTCACACGAACCATTCCAGTCGATGAAAAATAAGTTCAACGTAGTGGCTGTAGCCAGTCCGTCGATTGACAGCGGAGTCAGTGTTCCCCGCGAAAATCAATGGAAACACACGGCCGTTCATTCTCATTTCGATACTTTTTACTCGGACCGTTATCTGACTACAAGTCGGGTGAAGGCCATCCACAACGCTTTGGCCGGCATTCCTTATGAGCATATTATTATCCTTGCCAATACGGATGTGTATGGAGGCGGAGGAATTTACAACTCATATACGCTGACTACCGCTCATCATCCGATGTTCAAGCCTGTAGTGGTCCATGAATTCGGACATAGCTTCGGAGGCTTGGCGGATGAGTATTTTTATGATGACGATGTAATGACGGACACGTATCCGCTGGATGTAGAGCCGTGGGAACAGAACATCAGTACACGAGTAAATTTTGCCTCGAAATGGGAAGATATACTTGCACCGAATACGCCTGTACCCACACCTGTAGCACAACATCAAAACTATCCGGTAGGTGTATATGAAGGCGGCGGTTACTCAGCCAAAGGTATTTATCGGCCGGCATTCAATTGTCGCATGAAAACAAACGAATATCCTGAGTTCTGCCCGGTATGCCAGCGTGCTATCCAGCGGATTATTGAGTTCTATGTACCTTAATTAAAGGCAGTAACATCTCATAGTATCATATAACTGATATATTCACCCGATAAAAGTATACACATTTGATATAACATTTGGTATAGTAATATCCGGTACAACAACAAAAACAATATTGTCAAACTTAAAACCCAAACCGTATGATCAGATTTCAACCGATCACCACATCGGACGTACAACATTACAAATTTATGGAAGAGCTTCTCGTCGAATCGTTTCCACCTGAAGAATATCGCGAACTGGAACATCTTCGTGAATATACAGACCGGATAGGCAACTTCCATAATAATATTATTTTTGACGATGACCTGCCCATTGGCTTTATTACATATTGGGATTTCGACGGATTCTATTACGTAGAACACTTCGCTACCAATCCGGCATTGCGCAACGGAGGCTACGGAAAACGCACATTAGAGCATTTATGTGAGTTCCTGAAACGCCCCATTGTATTGGAAGTAGAACGTCCGGTAGAGGAAATGGCCAAACGCCGAATCAACTTTTACCAACGGCACGGATTTACACTGTGGGAAAAAGACTATTACCAGCCGCCGTATAAAGAAGGAGACGATTTCCTACCTATGTATCTCATGGTACACGGCAACCTGGATGCAGAAAAGGATTATGAAGGGATAAGACATAAACTCCATACAATCGTTTACGGAGTCAAGGAATAAAGAAACAAAAGAATCGTAAAAAACATACTTCAGATAGATTTTAGATCATATACGGCAGGCGAAGTTCAGACATAAAGTCTGCCTCTGCCGGAGAATAATAAACAGAGAGGCTAAAAAAGAAGCTAAAAAGAAAGGGCGTCCAATTGCTTGGACGCCCTTCTCTATATATCAAATTAACTAATTATTTCTCACCACGTTTAGTAGAAGAATAGTTAATCTTCAAAGCGTAAGATTTTCTAAGGGCATTCTTCACGTCTGTGATAATACCCATTTTAGTCTTTTGGTCTACTTTCAGAGACACAGTCATCTTAGCTTGGTCACCCTCATTCATACTTGCACGTTCCTGGAAAATGAAGTCTTGTACTTCGCCAACTTCAGCATAGCTGTCGTTGAGCTGAATACGACTTTCAGTACCCATTTTCGCACGATATTCCTGAGTCGGTTCACCCACATAAATGAATGTTACCAGCGATTTCTTCTCCAGTTTTTCGAGTTCAGTACCTACCGGAAGTGTAAACTGTACCTTTAATGTTACCTCGCGCATTGTTGTTACAATCATAAAGAAGAACAACAAAGTAAAGATAAGGTCAGGCAACGAAGAAGTATTCAATGCCGGCATTTCACGTTTACCAGTTTTATTAAATTTTCCCATTACTTACTTCCTTTTTTCTCCGTATTTTTTAGGTTCTGCCTCAGAAATTCTCTGCGGATAGATTTCACGAATTGCTTTTTGCTGTTCGTCGTTCAATTCCGCATAAGGTCTTTGCCATTTCTGAAGGGCCAGTTCATCTCTCAATTCATTGTATGCAGCAACAAGTTCGTTCTGCACGCTGATATATGCCTGATAAGAAGATCCACGGTCATTCTGCAAAGAAATTACATGCTTGTCGTTAACGAGAGTCGTACCGAAAAACTCCACATTCTTCTGTGTCTTTTCAGGCATGTGCTCTGCATTGCCGGCATTAGCAATAAATTCTTTAGCTTTTTCCCTTAGTTGCTCAACACCGATATAATCATTACCGCACATCAAAGCATCATCCTTATTCAGGTATACCTGCAAAATGTTACGTTCTTTGATCTTATCCGTATTCTGTTGATCTTGATCTTCGGGTGGTGGAGGCAAAAGTCTTGCCAAACCACGGTCCGTATCCATTGATGTTGTAATCAAGAAGAAGATCAGCAACAAGAAAGCGATATCCGCCGTAGAACTTGAGTTAATATCAGGAACTTTTCTTTTTCCTCTTGCCATTGTAATTACTTATTAAATTGAGTATCCTCAATTGATTATGATATTTTTTTCTTTATGCCACTTGCGATGATTGCAACGATTGTTACAAACAACAGGATGTAGATGGAATAAAGGAACATATCAGTTAATTTCAGCCAGAAAGGAACGTTGTCAGTACCGTCATAACCTGGGATATTCATCGGTGTTCCATCACCAGCAGCCCAAGCAATCACTAAAACAACAACCAAAAGAACCAAACCAAGCAATGACTTAATTGCATTTGCAGGGCTATCTTTCAAAGCTGCTCCAAATTGGAATACAGCAGCAACTACTGTAGCAGCAACAGCCAAACCAAATAACCCATAAATGAGCATCAGTAAGGCATTTGTGTTTGCCGGTTGCCACATTTCAGGATCTACTCCCGCAATGACATCTGCTCCTTGAGCATCACCACCCAGGTAGAAAAGCCCCAGGACAATGAGGATTATGGCAAACATCGCATACAGTGCGTAATACGATACTTTATATGATAACTTACTCATTTCGAATTATTTTTTGTATTTCAGATCATATTTGATTACCATGTCAAGCAAAGAGATAGAAGAGTCTTCCATTTCGCTTGTAAGAGCTTCAATCTTAGCAAGTACGTAGTTGTAGAATACCTGAAGAATCAAAGCAACGATCAAACCGAAAATAGTTGTAATCAAGGCAACTTTCATACCACCTGCAACAACCGTCGGAGAGATATCACCTACCTGCTGGATCTTATCAAATGCCTGCACCATACCGATTACAGTACCCAAGAATCCGAGTGACGGAGCCATAGCGATAAACAGTGTGATCCAAGAACATCCTTTTTCAAGGTAACCAGCCTGTACACCACCGTAAGATACTACTGACTTCTCAACTACATCGATACCTTGGTCGATTCTCATCAAACCCTGGTAGTAGATAGAAGCAACAGGACCTCTGGTGTTACGTGCGATGTCTTTAGCAGCTTCAACATCACCTTTTTCCAAAGCAGCTTCGATAGATGCCATGAATTTTTTTGTGTTGATTTCAGCCAAGCTCAAATAGATGATACGTTCGATACAGAAAGCCAAACCGATTACCAAAGCAATAGCAACCAAACTCATGAAAGATGCAGTACCTTCAATGAATTTAACTTTGATTTCTTTGTGAATACCACCTTCTTCTGCAGCAGGAGCAGCGGCCGGAGCAGCTTGAGCAGCAGCAGGAGCAGCTTGTTGTTCAGTTTGTTCTGCTGCAGGAGCGTCTTGAGCCTGAGCAAGTTGAATTGAGCCAAATGTAAAGGCCCCAATCACAGCAACAATTGCAAATAACTTTTTCATTGTGTGTCTAATTTTTAAGATTAATTAATTGATTATTATTTATTGTATTTACTTCACGTTTCAACTTTTGTTCTGCGGAGAGACGGGGATTCGAACCCCGGATACACTTTTGGCGTATACACGCTTTCCAGGCGTGCCTCTTCAACCACTCGAGCACCTCTCCTTATGAGTTTTCCGCATTTTCAGCTACAAATGTATCCTTTTTTTTCTTTTCCTAAAGCATTATCCCTTTTTTATCTTAAATAAATACTGCAAATTAATATAATTTAAAACCTTTGGAACCTTATTTGACCATTCCGAACACTTTTAGCGCATTTTCGGAAGTGGCTTGTGAAAGGTGCTCCGGGGTGGTCCGATAAATTTCTACCAGTTTCAGGAACGTATCATGCACATTCGCACTTTCATTCCTCTTCCCCCGATTGGGGGCCGGGGTCAGATACGGTGAGTCCGTTTCGAGCACAATCCGCTCCAAAGGCACTGTTAGCAAGGTATCCGGCAGTGAGGACTTTTTAAATGTGACCACTCCGTTGATTCCCAACATGAAACCGCCAAATTCAAGCAATCGGGCCGCTTCTTCGGCATTTCCGGTGAAACTATGAAAAATACCGGTCAAAGCAGTGTTTTTATAGGGCTCCATTACCTTATATATATAGTCGAATGCCTCCCGCGAATGAACCACGATGGGCAATTTATATTCGAGCGCCCATTCTATCTGTTTCTCAAAAACGTACAGTTGTTCGTTCAGAAAGGTTTTATCCCAATACAAATCAAGCCCAATTTCGCCAATGGCTACAAAATTATTGGGTGCTTCCAGACGCTCCCGGACAATTGACAGTTCCTGCCGGTATGACTCGTTCACCGAGGTAGGATGCAATCCGATCATCGGATAACAGAAATCAGGATAATCCGCACAAACCGACAGCATGGATTCAATCGTCGTACTGTCAATATTGGGCATGTAAATACGCGAAACACCTGCCTGACGTGCACGTTCCATCACCTGTGGCAGGTCATCGGAAAATTCTTCCAAAAAAAGATGGGAATGAGTATCTATTAACATGACAATTTGCTTTCTTCTTTTACTTTTTCGTTGGAACGGTAGTAATATACCAGTCCATAGTCACGACATTTTGCCAACCGGGCTTCATTAGGATTCACTTCCTGAAACTTCGCTTCCACCTGATTCCAGATATCCAGAATCAATTCATCCGCCCGGTCACGCATCGAAGCCAGTTCATCCAGACTCCGGTTGGTGGCAGACTGGTAATTTTTCTGACGTTCGTAGCTATCCAGAAAAATATCATAATGCACTTTTACGCGCGCAATAGTCGGGTTATAAATGGGGATTCCCCCTTGAGAGGTTCTCCGCTGCTCTCCTTCAATGATTTTTCTCCCCCACTCTACCAAAGCTGCTTCGCTTAATAAATCCGGTACCACATTCGCTTCCGGAAGATCATAAAGTTCTTTATGCACCGGTTTGATTTCATCGCGAAGCACCGCGAGGTTGAGCACTTGAATAAAATGGGATATATACAGCCGTGCCATCCGCACATTCGCCTGATGCTTGCGACTGGCTCTCGACTGGTTGTCATAACATTGGGTATAGTAAATCTGCGCAGCTTCAAACTTCAGCAGAAAATTACGGGCTTCGAATAATGTTTTCAGTGAGATAGCCAAGTCCCGCACATTATACACGTCACCCTTCTCGACCGCTGCTTTCAGCGCCCGTACTCTGGCTTGATCCGTATTTGGCAATCGTCTGTAAGGCATTTCCCACCAACTTTACTACATTTCCCGATACATCAGTAATTTCACTAAATTCTTAAGTTCTTTCTTCTTCTCTTCGGCAACCGCAACTGCTTCAAGGCTCTCCATAGCCAGCGTATAATATTCGCGCATTTTGTTTTCACAAACGCTACGGATAGTCAACTGATTATAGATCTCCGTCACTGCCGCTATCTTTTCTGCCGGCTGACAGTTCTCTGCATTCAGCCAGCGGTTCAGTTCTTTCAGCTGTTCTCCGTTTGCACGTTCCAGTGCTTTGATCAGCATATATGTCTTCTTATTGCAAAGGATGTCTCCACCGATTTTCTTTCCGAACACTTCCGGATCGCCATAAACATCCAGCAAATCATCCTGTAACTGGAATGCAACCCCTATCTGCATACCAAAATTATAAAGATTCTCCGCATCAACAGCAGACGCTCCTGCCAGAATCGCGCCGATCTTCAGACTTGCGGCAAGCAATACAGCCGTTTTCAGACGAATCATTTCAATATATTCGTCTTCCGCCACATCGTTGCGCGACTCAAATTCCATATCCAACTGCTGCCCTTCACAAATTTCCAACGCAGTCAGACTAAACAAATCAATGACTTCTTTCAAATGCTCGGGCGCACAACCGGCTACATACCGGAAAGCCAGTATCAGCATGGTATCACCCGACAAAATAGCTGTGTTATCGTTCCAGACCTTATGCACAGTCGGCTTTCCTCTGCGCATATCCGAACGATCCATCAAATCATCATGCAGCAATGTATGATTATGATAAACTTCGATACCGGTAGCAGGATCGTAAATTGACGAAACATCTTCCTTATACAAGTTATATGCCATCAGCATCAATACAGGACGAATCCGCTTTCCCCCCAAAGAAAGGATGTATTCGATTGGTTCGTAGAGTCCTTCCGGAGTCCGGGTTATCTGATTTTCAGATAGGTGGTTGTTTATTTTATCAAGTAATTGAGAAGCTGTAAACATGATGAAAACAAAGATTAATGAATAAAAAGAGGCTGCATTCGCAGCCTCTTAAATGTATGAGTGTTACAAATTACTGCAATCTGAACATTACAGGAACTGTAAATTTAACGCGAACCGGTTTACCACGCTGCATACCTGGTTTCCATTTCGGCATCGTGTTGATCACACGGAGAGCTTCTTTATCCAGATACGGGTCTACACTGCGTACAACTTTTGCATCTACGATACTACCGTCTTTGTTAACAACGAACTGTACGATAACACGGCCTTGAGTACCATTTTCCTGTGCGATAGTCGGATATTTGATATTTTTAGCCAGATACTGCATCAATGCTGCCTGTCCACCCGGGAAGTCCGGCATGTTTTCTACAACTTCGAAGATAGTCTGTTCTTCCGGCTCTTCCTCAACTACTTGTACCGGTACGTATTTTACTTCCACTTTAGGTGTGTTATCCTCATTAAGGATGGTAGTTGATTCTTCAATATCTGCCTGGTCATCGACAATTTCCAGCAATTCGGCCACCTTCGGAGCCTCGGGTGGTGGTGGAGTCGCTTGTTCAGGGGTTTCGGTAATAGGAATGATTTCCTCTTCAAAAACAACATCAGCTACAGCCTGGCTTGTATCGATTTTCACGTCACGCTGGGTCCATTCGAACGCCACGAACATAAAAGCCAATACCACCACGTAACCGATCAGCAGCCATGTGGATTTCTTTCCTTCCAGGTCTGCCTTGGGTGATTTTTTAACTTCCATAATTTTGTTAATATAATGATTAATAAAAAAAAGTGTCTTCCTATGTGTCTCTGGGCAAATATACTACATTTTCAGATAACCGTCCGTTTCTTCGTATCTTTTTATCCGGCTTTTTAACTTTTTTAATTCTTTCATACTCATTCAGTTGCTTTTACAGTCAAATTTATGGCTGATTTTCAAAATAAGCGTATCTTTGGCGGACAAATATAAGAAGCAGATAATATGAAAAAGATAACAATCACAATCGACGGTTTTTCCTCCTGCGGAAAAAGTACAATGGCCAAAGATCTCGCCCGCGAAGTAGGATACATTTATATAGATAGTGGGGCAATGTATCGCGCAGTCACCTTATATAGTATTGAAAATGGGATATTTAACGGAGACGTTATCGATACGGAGAAGCTGAAAGAAGCAATCCGGGATATCCGGATTACTTTCCGCCCAAATCCGGAGACAGGACGTCCGGACACCTACCTCAACGGGGTGAACGTAGAGAATAAAATTCGTACAATGGGGGTTTCGTCCAAAGTCAGCCCTATCAGCGCACTCGATTTTGTACGCGAAGCGATGGTAGCACAGCAACAGGCCATGGGTAAAGAAAAAGGGATTGTGATGGACGGACGGGACATCGGAACCACGGTTTTCCCGGATGCGGAACTGAAAATATTTGTTACGGCCACACCGGAGATTCGTGCCCAACGCCGTTTTGACGAACTAAAAGCAAAAGGCCAGGAAGGCAGCTTCGAAGAAATTCTTGAGAACGTAAAGCAACGGGATTACATCGACCAGCATCGTGAAGTGAGTCCATTGCGCAAAGCAGATGACGCTCTGCTGCTCGACAATTCTAATCTGAGCATCGAACAGCAGAAGGAATGGCTGTCGGAACAGTTCGGAAAAGTAGTAAAGGAATAGAGGATAGAAATCGAGTGTATGATTAAAGTAGAGATAGATGAAGGTTCCGGCTTCTGCTTCGGCGTGGTCACAGCCATCCACAAGGCGGAAGAAGAACTGGCAAAAGGAGAAACCCTCTATTGCCTGGGAGATATTGTACACAACAGCCGGGAGGTAGAAAGGCTGAAGGCAATGGGACTAATTACGATCAACCGTGATGAGTTCAGACAATTGCGCAATGCCAAAGTGTTGCTTCGCGCACACGGAGAGCCACCGGAGACTTACCAGATCGCCCACAAGAATAATATCGAAATCATCGACGCAACCTGTCCGGTCGTACTGCGGCTTCAAAAGCGCATCAAACAAGAGTTCCGGAAGGAAGATTTTGAAGAAAAGCAAATTGTGATCTACGGCAAGAACGGCCATGCAGAAGTGCTGGGACTGGTAGGGCAGACCGGCGGTCAAGCCATTGTCATCGAAAGTGCAGAAGAAGCCAAAAAGCTAGATTTCACTAAAAGCATCCGCCTTTTCTCACAGACCACAAAGTCTCTGGACGAGTTTCAGGAGATTGTAGAATACATCAAACTCCACATTTCACCGGATGCCACTTTCGAATATTACGATACAATCTGCCGGCAGGTAGCTAACCGTATGCCCAATCTTAGGGAATTTGCGGCAACGCATGATCTGATTTTCTTCGTCAGCGGAAAGAAGAGTTCGAACGGAAAGATGCTTTTTGAAGAATGCTTGAAAGTAAACGCTAACTCACATCTAATTGATAATGAGAAAGAAATCGATCCCACTTTACTCCGGAATGTGGAATCCATCGGCGTATGTGGAGCGACTTCCACCCCCAAATGGCTGATGGAAAAAATACATGACCATATCCAGCTATTGATAAAAGATTAAAAAGAAAGATAGAAAAGACAATTTGAATATTTTTAATGGTTTCGACACACGAAAAAAAACTTATGAAACACTGCTTTCAACTTTTTGTTGTACATTTGCCACGTCAAACTAATTAATGAAAGATTGTTATGGGAACAGTTAAATGTATCGGTATTTTGACTTCGGGAGGTGATGCTCCGGGAATGAATGCGGCCATCCGCGCAGTAACACGTGCAGCTATCTACAACGGACTACAAGTAAAAGGTATATATAGAGGATACAAAGGTCTGGTGACAGGCGAAATCAAAGAGTTCAAGAGCCAGAACGTAAGTAATATCATCCAACTGGGTGGAACCATCCTGAAAACAGCCCGCTGTAAGGAGTTCACCACACCGGAAGGCCGCCAGCTGGCTTATGATAATATGAAAAGAGAAGGCATTGATGCTTTGGTGATCATCGGTGGTGACGGTTCGCTGACTGGCGCCCGAATCTTCGCACAGGAATTCGATGTTCCATGTATCGGACTTCCGGGAACGATTGACAACGACCTTTACGGCACAGACACCACTATCGGATACGATACGGCATTGAACACCATTCTGGATGCAGTAGATAAAATCCGTGACACCGCCACTTCACACGAACGTCTGTTCTTTGTAGAGGTGATGGGGCGTGATGCCGGATTCCTTGCTCTGAACGGCGCCATTGCTTCGGGAGCCGAAGCAGCCATTATTCCGGAGTTCAGCACGGAAGTCGACCAACTGGAAGAATTTATCAAGAACGGATTCCGTAAATCCAAGAATAGCAGTATTGTACTGGTAGCGGAAAGCGAACTGACAGGCGGTGCCATGCACTATGCGGAACGTGTGAAAAACGAATACCCGCAATACGATGTGCGTGTGACAATCTTAGGACACTTGCAGCGCGGTGGAAGCCCTACAGCTCACGACCGCATTCTGGCAAGCCGTTTGGGTGCCGCTGCCATCGACGCTATCATGGAAGACCAGCGCAACGTAATGATAGGTATCGAGCACGATGAAATCGTTTATGTACCATTCAGCAAAGCTATCAAGAATGATAAGCCGGTCAAGAGAGATCTGGTCAATGTATTGAAAGAGCTTTCTATTTAATAGAGACTGCCAACAGAACAGAAGCTTATTTTTATAAAGGCAATATAAAGAACGGTGGACGAATTGAGCTTTTCAATTGTTCACCGTTCTTATTTCAATTCATCCATTCCATGATCCATGCCACAGATTCCGGGCAGTCCGACCCCTTGTTTTGCTCTATCCGAATGAAAAATGAATGAAACGAATGAATCAAACAGTAGTATCTCCAATGGAGATACTACCGACTTTTTAGTCACCCCATTTAAGATACTATTGACTAACATTTGGCTCAAATCCGTATAAAAGGAACAAACGGCAACAACCGTTTTTTTCGGATTGATCACAGAATTCCAAGTGATTTCTTTTTCTCCTTCTCCGGCAGAAGAAAGAATGGTCGTTTTTTCACGTTTTTTCTTATTCATCATTTGCACTACATCAAATGAATAACGATCAGATGCACGTACGATTACCCAAATGATTAAATCATGTGAACCACTGCGCCAGCAATTGCTCCGTTATTTCCCACAACTGTTCTTTCTGCACATGATAAATGTAGTTGTCCGACAACTCTTTCCTACGATTGCTTGCATAAAGCTGTCCGCTGACTCCGGCCACTGCCTCATCCAGCAAGAGGCCGACGGCAGTGGAAGCCCCTTTCTTCGGCGTGCGGATAAAGGGGCGGAAAAAGATATCCGTCAGAGGGTCAAACCACTGGTGCATAGTGATGATGTCGGTAGAAACAATGCCGGGATCGGCGGCATTGACAGTGATTCCTTTTTCACGGAGGCGTTCCGAAAGTTCGATCGTAAACAGCATCAAAGCCAGTTTTGTATTGCTGTAAACAGGGATTCGCCAAAAACTTCCCTTTCTTCCCTGCCGGAAGAAATCGGGAAAATCGAGGTGTCCGATCGCATACGTGCAAGAAACCATGTTTACAATACGGGCTCCGCGTGTCAATGCCGGAAGGAGTTTCCGGGTAAGCAGGTACGGCCCCAGATAGTTCACACTGACCGTTCGTTCAAAGCCGTCGTCGGTGATGTGAAGTCCGGTTTCCATCGTTCCAGCGTTATTCATCAGCAGGGAAACAGGGAGATGACGCTCCACAATCCGATCGGCAAAAGAAGCTGTCGATGCCATAGAAGACAGATCGACTGCCATGACTTCCAGGTTTACGTTTCCTGTCTCGTTCACTAGACGCTGCCGTATCGGTTCCGCTTTGGACGGACGATAGCAAGCCATAATAATATGGTAACCGGCTTCGGCTACGGCACGGGTTATTTCCATTCCCATGCCGCCGTCGGCACCGGTGATGATTGCCCATTTCTCTTCACTCATTGCTTTTCCAGTTTTTCAATCTCCCGTTGCAGGCAGGGAGACAGTTTTTCTTTCAAATGTTGGTGACAGGCCATTTCAATAGTGTACATGCGCCCGATGCAGTAGTTGCTGTGCCCGCAGTTACAGCGTGCCTGCTCTTCCCGCCTCATCCGGTTGACAAACTCCGGTTCGTTGAGCAACGCACGTGCCATCTGGACGGCATCGAAGCCGGCATCCAATACTTCATCTATCTTTTTGCGGGACACCAGTCCGCCCACATAAATCAACGGGGCTTCCGGAAGTGCCGCCCGAAATTTCAGTGCATCCTCCAGGAAATAGGCTTCCCGGAAAGGAACGGTCGGAATCATCCACTTTCCAAACATCCGAACCCCGTATTTCAGCCACCAGCAGTCCATGTAGTAAGCCATCGAACGAATCGGCATCGCTCCCCGCATGACGTACATCGGGGCTTTGCTGACGAAGCCTCCGCTCAGTACCAATGCGTGCGCGCCCAATGCCAGCAGGCGTTTGGCCACTTGCAAGGTTTCATCGGTTTCCATGCCGCCTTTGAAGCCATCGCGCATATTCATTTTTACAAGGACCGCCATATCGCTTCCCGCTGCTGTCATCACCTCGTTCATCACCATTTCCATAAAGCGCATCCGATTTTCGAGCGAGCCGCCGTATTCGTCTTTCCGGTGATTGGTGTAGGGAGACAGGAACTGGCTGATCAGATATCCGTGTCCGGCATGTACCTCCACGGCGTCGAAGCCGGCTTCCCGTGCCAAGTGGACAGCCCGTCCGTAGGCCCTGGCCATCTCCGGCAACTCTTCTCTCTTCATGCCACGCACGAATGTAGGAGAATAGAGATTGAAACCGGTAGAGGCCGAAATGGGAGTGGTTCCGCAAATCTTTTTATGGGACATATTTCCGCAGTGCCCTATCTGGATGCCTGCTGCCGCACCTTCCGTGTGTATAGCTCCGGTCACTTCACGTAAACCGGAAATGATTTCCGGACGCAGCCACAACTGACGGTCGAAAGAAAGTCCGCTTTGCGTCACGGCTGCATAGGCTACAGTCGTCATCCCGACTCCGCCCGCAGCCACCGAGCGGTGGTAATCGAGCAGCATTTGTGAAGGGGCGTTACCGGGACACATGCTTTCAAAAGCGGCAGAGCGGATCGTACGATTCCGCAGCGTCAATGGACCGAAAGTGACAGGGGTGAAAAGTTTAGATTCCATAGTACGCTATTTTATGTCAATAGATAATTTATTTCAAATCAATAGATAAAAGGAAATACACGTTTGCGTTCGCCTACTTCCGAGCCAAATTCTTCACGGTAGCGATGCCAGATTGCATTGGCACGGGGGACGAGATTAGCCACTGTCCACCAGAAGAATACAAGTCCGGACAGTGAACAGGTCAGTATTGCCCAGCCTGCCCATTCGATGATTTCGCCCAGATAATTGGCGGAAGTAACATAGCGGTACATCCCTTTTTGGGGCAGATAATGACGGGTATCCCCCGGTTTGCGCAAATGACGGATGATATAGTCCGAATGCCAGTTCATCAACATACCTGCAAAGAAAAGCAGACTGCCCGCAATAAACCATGCGGAAGTGAACCAGCCGGAATGATACATTCCCTCGGGTGAGAGATAAAATATCCATTCGCCCTGCATATAGCCATTCGATAGATTGAACAGGATTCCCATCGACATAATTGCCAGCGGCATTTTGCTCTTTCCGGTCAGTAGCAGGGGAAAGACGAAGGCGCGCTGAAAATAATGAATCTGAAAGAAGATAAAGAATGTCAGTATGACCGGATCAAAACGACGTTCCGAGTGCATCCACATCCAGCACATAACCAGAAATACGGGGGCTTCCATCAGTATCCACGCCAGCTTGTTGGAAATGGCGACTCCCCAGGAGGCAGTGCGAAATATCCCGTAACCGGCTTTCACAAAGTAGAGGGCGATGAAAACAATCAGAGCGATCAGACTCATGACGCCCAAAAATAGATTAAAGGCAGTTATACTCATCTTGATTTTCTTTTGAGATTCACAAAAATAACAAAAAAAGAAAAGAATGGCCACAAAAAACTGAAAGAACTATTCGTATTGACCGGACAGGAAACTTATGAATATCACAATTATCTTTTTTCCATCCCGTGTTCTCTTTCATATGACACTATGGGCTTTTAGCACATAGTTTACTGATATCCAAAGGAATAGAATATAATTCATCGGTTGTAGAAACGCCCTTTTAACGTAGCGTTAAAAGGGCGTTTCTACCTGCCAGGCTATGCCCTTTCTACCAATGATAAATGCCTTAGCCTCCATCGGATGAAAAATACAGCAGCCGCAAAGTGTTAAATGTTAAATGAACATCGGACGTTCTTCCTGAAACAAGTCACCCCAGACGTACAACCGGATATTACCGGAATGTACAACTGGGGATTACCGAGACATACATGCAGGGATTGCCGAGATGTACGTCTGAGGTTAGTTATTATTGCATAAAAGGATTTGTTCTTATCAGCGTTTCTTGATGGGGATATAAGCCAGATCATCAAGAACATTTTTATAAGCCGGACGGATAATGCGTTTGCCCTCGAAGTTCAGTTCTTCATTGCGGTGCGCACACCAGCCGACAATACGAGCCATGGCAAACAGCGGAGTGAAAATTTCCTGCGGCAAACCAATCATCTCATATACGAAGCCCGAATAGAAGTCGATATTGCTGGAAACCGTCTTTCCGTTGTTCTTCACACGTCCGAAAGTAGCGATGGCACGCTCTTCAAGCAGTTCGAGGAAAGCGAACTCCTCTTCTTTTCCTTTCTCACGGGCAAGGTCGCGAGCCAGTTCTTTCAGCAGCAACGCACGAGGATCGGAAATCGTGTAAACAGCATGACCGATACCGTAAATCAATCCGGTCTTATTATACACTTCCTTATTCAGCATCCGTGTGAAATAGGTATCTATCTCGTCCACGCTCTTCCAGTCCTTGATGTTCTCCTGCAAGTGATGGAACATATCGGCCACCTGGATATTCGCGCCTCCGTGAAGCGGGCCTTTCAACGAACCGATACCTGCGGCGATGGCCGAATATGTATCTGTTCCGGTGGAAGAAGTCACACGAACCGTGAAAGTCGAGTTGTTACCACCGCCATGTTCTGCCTGCAAAATCAATAGCAAGTCGAGCGTACGGGCATCCAGTTCCGTATAATCTTTTTTGAGCATATAGAGGAAATTCTCGGCAATAGAGAGTTTTTCCTGCGGATGACGGATATGCAGGGAACGGCCGAATGTAGCATGGCGGAGCATATTATAAGCATACGCAATGATGGTCGGGAACTTGGAGATAAGATCGATACTCTGGCGCATCAGATTGTCGCGGGAAGTATCGTCGGCATCGGGATCGAAACGATACATTTCGAGTACGCTGCGCGAAAGGATATTCATGATATTATTTCCCTCAAGCTCGATAATATTCATTTTCGTCTTCTGCTCGAGCGCCATATTGTCATTGATCAGTTCGCAGAACGAAGCCAGTTCTTCCTTGTCCGGCAGGCGACCGGAGAGTAGCAGATAAGCCACTTCTTCGAAGCCGAAACGTTTTTCCTTGATGATGGCGTGGGAAATGTCTTCCACATCATAGCCCCGATAGAACAATTTTCCCGGAATAGGCTTCAGACCGCCACCGGGGATACGTTCGTAACCCACCACATTACCAATCTTTGTCAGACCTACCAATACACCGGTGCCGTCTTCATTACGCAGTCCACGCTTCACGTCAAACTTGGGGAACAATTCATTGTCAATCCGGGTTGCCTCTTTCATCTCCTCGGAGAGCTTGTAAATCAAATACTCTTTCTTCATAATACTTCGTTTTTAATCGTTACATTTACTTTTCGATTCTTTCCACAATTTCGCGTGTGAAAGCGGTGGTAGACAGGGATGTACCTCCCGGCATAAAGCGAGCCAGATCGTGCGTGGCACGAGCATCGAGGAAACTCTGTTCCAGCGCCTTTTCGATAAGCGCGGCCGCTTCTTTCCATCCCAGATATTCAAGCATCATCACCGCCGAAAGAATGATAGAACAAGGATTCACGACATCCTTTCCGGCAATGTTGGGGGCGGTTCCATGAGTCGCTTCAAAAATGGCGTGCCCCGTCTTGTAGTTAATATTTGCTCCCGGAGCAATGCCGATGCCGCCTACCATTGCCGCCAACTGGTCGGAAACATAGTCTCCGTTCAGGTTCAGCGTGGCAATCACGGAATACTCTTCGGGAATCAGTAATGTATTTTGCAGAAAAGCATCGGCAATGCAGTCCTTTATCGCCAGCCGGCCGTCTGCCAGCGCGTCGCCAAACTCACGTTGCGCCAGCTCATAGCCCCATTTCTTGAAACCTCCTTCGGTGAACTTCATAATGTTTCCTTTGTGCACCAGTGTCACAGAAGGCAGATGATGGTCGAGCGCATACTGGCAGGCAGCCCGCACAAGACGTTCCGTGCCCTCACGGGAAACAGGTTTCACCCCAAAAGAAGAGGTCTCGGGGAAGCGGACTTTCGTCACTCCCATCTCGTTTTTCAGGAATTGATAGAACTTTTCAGCTTCGGGAGTACCTGCCTCCCACTCGATTCCTGCATATATATCCTCCGTATTTTCACGGAACACGCACATGTTCACTTTTTCCGGTGCTTTCACCGGAGAATGAACGCCTTGATACCAACGAACCGGACGCAAACAAACATATAAATCCAAGGTTTGGCGCAAAGCTACGTTCAAAGAACGGATTCCACCGCCGACAGGGGTCGTCAGCGGACCCTTGATGCCGATCAGATATTCTTGGAAAGCCTTCATCGTTTCATCCGGCAGCCAAGAGCCTGTCTCGTTGAAAGCGCGTTCGCCCGCCAGCACTTCTTTCCATTCAATCCGGCGTTTGCCGCCATATGCTTTCTGAACAGCCGCGTTCACAACGGCTTGCATCGACGGAGTCACTTCCGCTCCTACTCCGTCTCCGGTAATATAAGGTACGACAGGCACATCGGGCACCGACAGCGTACCATCTTTTTGCATGGTTATTTTGTTCATTTCTATCATTTTAATTATCTGGCATTCAAGGCAGAGCCGGCACGGAACCAGGCAATCTGCTGTTCGTTGTATGTATGTTGCGCTTCAAAACTCTCTTTCGTTCCGTCTTCGTGATGGAGAACGACGGTCAGATTCCGTCCCGGAGCAAAGTCGGGCAAGCCGATGACTGAAAGGAGGTCGTGCTCCTGTATCTTGTCATAATCCGCTTTGTCCGCAAAAGTAAGGGCAAGCATGCCTTGCTTTTTCAGATTCGTTTCGTGGATACGGGCGAAGCTCTTGGCGAGAATCACACGCACATTCAGGAAACGGGGTTCCATTGCCGCATGCTCGCGACTGGAACCTTCTCCGTAATTTTCTTCAGCCACGACAATGGAGGGGATTCCTTCGGATTTATACATTTTGGCTGTGCCCGAAACGGTTCCGTAGGTGTTTGTCGAACGGTTCCACACGTTGTTCGTTTCGCCATTGAAAGCATTCACGGCTCCCATCAGCATATTATCCGAAATATTCTCCAAATGTCCGCGAAAACGCAGCCACGGTCCCGCCATCGAAATATGGTCGGTAGTACATTTGCCCTGCGCCTTAATCAGCAGGGGCATATTGAGTATATCTTGTCCGTCCCAAGCGGGGAAAGGAGTCAGCAGTTGCAGGCGTTGGGAAGCCGGGTTGACGTTGATCGCAGTTTTCGTCCCGCCGGGGGCGATATAGCCTTCATTACCGGAGGTAAATCCTCTCAAGGGGAGTTCTTCGCCTTCCGGTTCGGCCAGTTTCACTTTTTCGCCATCATGATTCATCAGTCTGTCTTTCAGCGGATTGAAGCAAAGATCACCGGCAATAGTCAGTGCCATCGTCAGTTCGGGAGAAGCAACAAAGGCGTATGTGTTCGGATTGCCGTCCGCACGTTTGGCAAAGTTGCGGTTGAAGGATGTGACGATCGAGTTCTTCCGCATCGGGTCGTCCGTATGACGTTTCCACTGACCGATGCAAGGACCGCAGGCATTTGCCATGATCACGGCGCCGATCTGCACGAAGTCATCCATCATTCCGTCTCTTTCGGCAGTGGCGCGAATTTGTTCGGAACCCGGATTGATGATCAGCGGGGAAGCCACACTCAGATTCTTTTCCTTCACCTGCCTTGCAAGGGATGCGGCACGGCTGAGATCTTGGTAAGAAGAGTTGGTACACGAACCGATCAGCCCGACTTCCATCTTACGCGGATAGCCGTTCAGTAATACTTTTTCTGCAAATTCAGAGATAGGGGTAGCGGCATCCGGTGTGAAAGGGCCGTTGATGTAAGGTTCGAGCGTGGACAAGTCAATGTCAATGACACGGTCGTAGTACTTTTCCGGTTCGTCCGTCACCTGTTGGTCCGCACGGAGTTCACAGTCCACGGCTTCCGCCAGTTCCACGATACGATCTCTGCCGGTGGCTCTCAGATAAGTAGCCATGCGCCCGTCGAACGGGAAAAGCGAAGTGGTAGCTCCTACTTCCGCACCCATATTGCAAATGGTAGCTTTGCCGGTAGCCGACAGGGAAGCCGTTCCCGGTCCGAAATATTCGATGATGGAGTTCGTTCCTCCTTTTACGGTCAGAATCCCTGCAAGTTTCAGGATGACATCTTTCGGGGAAGTCCAGCCGCTCAATTTTCCGGTCAGGCGGACACCGATAATCCTTGGCATTTTCAGTTCCCATTCCATACCTGTCATCACGTCTACGGCATCCGCACCGCCGACACCGATAGCCACCATGCCCAATCCTCCGGCATTCGGAGTGTGAGAGTCGGTGCCTACCATCATTCCACCGGGGAAAGCGTAATTTTCGAGCACTACCTGGTGAATGATTCCGGCGCCCGGCTTCCAGAAGCCGATGCCGTAACGAGAGGATACATCGCGCAAAAAGTCGTAAACTTCTTCGTTTGTTTTGGTTGCCGTAGCAATGTCCTCCTTTGCTCCTTTGTACGCTTGTATCAAGTGGTCACAGTGCACGGTGGAGGGAACAGCCACTTTTTCTTTTCCTGCATTCATGAATTGAAGCAATGCCATCTGGGCAGTCGCGTCCTGCATAGCGACGCGGTCGGGACGGAAATTTACGTAGTCTTCACCCCGTTTGTAGTTTTTCACATCGCCCTCATTGAACAGGTGGGCATACAGAATCTTCTCGGCTAACGTCAAAGGGCGTTTCAAAACAGCCCGCACGTGTTCCACTTTTCCTTTATAAGCAGAATAAAAAGCCTCTAACATAGTCAAATCATACACCATATTGCTTTTATTTTTTTTAGTCTATCTATAAAAATAACGAACGGCGTTCGAGGAATGTTTAACAAAATGAAATATATTTTCGTCTCAGGAGGAAGATTTACTACCTTTGCATCTATTATGAATAATCATCCGAAAAGTCCAATCATCGACCTTCAGCAACAGCAACTCCTGCTACGCATGGAGTATGAACACGAAAAGGAGGAATTCAAGCGGCAGACTGAAACAATGGGTGTCGCCCGCAAAGTGAAACGTGGTCTGTACTGGTATCCCGCCTCTCCCGGTCGAAGTTACTATAATTCTCTAAATCAACTTGTAATAGATATTACACGCACCGAAAATAAAGAAATCGAGCATTCCTTCGAATTCGGTCGTCCCGTCTGCTTTTTCCGTCAGTCATTTGACGGGAAAGTGAATTATATGAATTTCATTGCAACGGTGAGTTATGCGGACGATGAACGGATGGTGGTCGTGCTTCCCAGTGCAGGCGCATTGCTGGAACTGCAAACGGAAGAGGTGCTGGGTGTACAACTTTATTTCGATGAAACGTCCTATCGTGCCATGTTCGAAGCGCTGGAAGACACGATTCGCGCCAAAGGCAACCGCCTTGCCGAACTCCGGGACACCTTGCTGGGAACACAAAAGCCGGGATTCCGCGAATTGTATCCCGTCCGTTTCCCGTGGCTGAACAGCACGCAGGAGACAGCCGTAAACAAAGTGTTATGCACACGCGATGTCGCCATCGTACACGGTCCTCCGGGAACCGGAAAGACTACCACGCTTGTGGAAGCCATTTACGAAACGCTTCACCGCGAACCGCAGGTGCTGGTCTGCGCCCAAAGTAATACGGCCGTGGACTGGATTTGTGAGAAACTAGTGGACCGGGGTGTTCCTGTGCTCCGCATTGGTAATCCTACGCGTGTTAATGATAAAATGCTCTCTTTCACCTACGAACGCCGCTTTGAGAATCATCCGAGCTACCCCGAACTTTGGGGAATCCGAAAATCAATCCGTGAAATGGGCAGCCGGATGCGTCGGGGAAGTTACTCCGAAAGGGAAGGAATACGCAGCCGGATGAGCCGCCTCCGCGACCGTGCCACCGAACTGGAAATCCTGATCAACGCCGATCTTTTCGACAGTGCCCGTGTGATTGCTTCTACGCTGGTCAGCAGCAATCACCGTTTGCTCAACGGAAGGCGTTTCCCCACCTTATTTATCGATGAAGCCGCCCAGGCACTCGAAGCCGCCTGTTGGATCGCCATCCGAAAGGCCGACCGTGTGATTCTTGCCGGCGACCATTGCCAGCTCCCTCCTACAATCAAATGTATCGAAGCCGCCCGTGGCGGACTGGACCATACTTTAATGGAAAAAGTCGTGCAGCAAAAACCTTCTGCCGTCTCGCTGCTCAAAGTGCAATACCGGATGCACGAGGCAATCATGCGCTTTCCCTCCGAATGGTTCTACAACGGAGAACTGGAAGCCGCACCGGAAGTGCGCAACCGGGGTATCCTTGACTTCGACACTCCCATGAACTGGATAGATACCTCGGAAATGGACTTCCACGAAGAGTTTGTAGGCGAGAGCTTCGGGCGCATCAACAAGCAGGAAGCCAACTTGTTACTGCAAGAACTGGAAGCCTATATCAGCCGGATCGGCAAAGCACGCATCCTGGACGAGAGCATCGACTTTGGTCTGATTTCGCCCTACAAGGCGCAAGTGCAATACCTGAGAAGTAAAATCAGAGGAAGCAGTTTTCTCCGCCCTTTCCGCAGCCTCATCACGGTCAACACGGTAGACGGCTTTCAGGGACAGGAACGGGATGTCGTCTTTATCAGCCTCGTCCGGGCGAACGAGGACGGACAGATCGGTTTTCTGAATGATTTAAGACGAATGAACGTAGCCATTACCCGCGCCCGGATGAAACTTGTGATTTTGGGAGATGCAACCACTCTTACCAAGCATGCGTTCTACCGGAAACTGATACAGTATATCCGGCAGGAAGCGGTATCCTCCTGAATCATCGGGATAAAAAAAGAAGCCCCCTTTCTCACGAAAGAGGACTCCCATTTACAAACAAAACAAACAATGTTATTTTCCCACTAAATTCTGTTCCAAAAGCTCTGTCTTAAATTCAATTTAACGCATACTTTTTCCTGCTACAGAATAAAATTCTGCATCATATCAACGAATCACTAATGGAACACGAAATATAAAAAGGACTTGAAATGGTATTACAGCTACCATTCGGTAGAGAATAACTTAAATATCTTTTAATGTAACATTCTGATATACTATTTATTAAAGAAGAAATCATCTTCATACGTATCGATCTTCTGTAAGTAAAAAGTTTCTTCATTGCCTATTCTGTTTTATTTGTTGCCGTAAAGGTAATCATAAATGCTCTTTTTCACCTATATTATCAGTATCTTTTAATCTTTTTTTCTACTTTCATCCTTTTTCTATTACTCAAAAGACCGGTATCTACATAGAAAAGGCGGGAAAATACGCTTTTCCCGCCTTTTGAAAAACTTATATAGTATAAGTCTGATTAATTATTTTCCGGACGAAGTTTACGAACTGTCACGGCAGTCTGCCACATTTCGCTTTCGCGCAATGCTTTCAGTTCTTCTTCCAGTTTCTCACGATAATCCGGTTTGGAGTTAGAGTCGATTGAAATCTGTGCTTCGTTACCAGTCTTCACGCTGTGATACAACTTTTCAACTACCGGTTTGATAGCATCGTGGAAGGGGCCCATCCAGTCGAGAGCACCACGTTGAGCTGTAGTAGAGCAGTTAGCATACATCCAGTCCATACCGTTCTTTGCAAACAACGGCATCAATGACTGAGTCAGCTCTTCTACAGTTTCGTTGAATGCTTCGGAAGGAGTGTGACCGTTTTCACGTAACACTTCGTATTGTGCCAGCAACAGACCCTGGATAGCTCCCATCAATGAACCACGTTCGCCTGTCAGGTCGGAAGTAGCTTCGCGGATGAAAGTTGTTTCGAACAAATAACCTGAACCGATACCGATACCCAATGCGATTGTTCTGTCCATAGCGTTGCCTGTTGCATCCTGATAGATAGCGTATGAAGAGTTCAACCCGCGACCTTCAAGGAACATAGTACGCAAGGATGTACCCGAACCTTTAGGAGCAACCATGATTACGTCGATATCTGCAGGAGGAACTACACCTGTGCGGTCACTCCATGTAATAGCAAAACCATGAGAGAAATAAAGAGCTTTTCCTGCAGTCAGGTAAGGCTTGATAGTAGGCCATACAGACATTACTGCTGCATCAGACAACAGGCACATAATGATCGTACCTTTTTCGCAAGCTTCTTCAATACCGAACAAAGTTTCACCCGGAACCCATCCGTCAGCAACCGCTTTGTCATATGTCTTTCCCTGGCGTTGACCAACGATTACATTGAAACCGTTATCACGAAGGTTCAGAGCCTGTCCGGGACCTTGTACGCCATAACCGATTACAGCGATTGTTTCATTTTTCAATACTTCACGAGCTTTTTCCAATGGAAATTCATCACGGATAACTACATTTTCTACAGTTCCGCCAAAATTCAACTGTGCCATTTTTTTTGTTTTTTTGTTTTGATGACTTGCGCCATCTGTTATTAATTGATTTTATACTCTATATTATTCAAATATCACTTTGGAACGGCATACTACCTCGCTGCCGTTTTTCTTCACCTCTACATGAAACTCGTTTTCACTCACCTCATCACAGAAGAAAGAGAGTTCATCTCCGAAATAACTTTCAGCCACATACGCCATTTCAAACCGGCGGATACGTTTCGTCTGATACAGTTCTATCGGAAACAAGTCAAGTATGTGCTCGATATAACGAATACTGTTTACGTGTCCGTTAATATCGATATCACTGTATTTTGCCGTCAGCGTCGCAACAGGCTGATTGCTTGTCACCTTGATACGCGAAGGCTTTTCTATCGGGCAGGGTTCATCGCATATATAATCGACGATGCTTCCTCCATGCAATGCCAACAGATCGGCAGGCTTACGGGTATTCAGATTGATCATCGCCCATACGGAACGGGCATAGCCGATCTTCTTTCCATCCTTGTCAATGACGGCAAAGTTACGGTCGGTAAAGAGACGATAGACATTCTCCACCCATGTCTGAACCGAGAACTTCTCGTATTGGTAAGGCATCTCGTCCAGCTCGATCGCCAGACGGGAAAGCACCCATGTGTAATTGTCCTCGTTCAGCGTAGCAATACCAAATCCACGGTCGCTGGCATGAAAACCTGCGCAATTCAGCAGATGATTCCCCAGCACGCCCATGGTCAGGCGGCCGTTAAAATCTACGTGAAACGGCTCTGCCACAAACTGATAAGTCCCTATTTTATTTTCTTCACTCATTACTCCTGTTCCTTTTTACTTTGCTTATACTTCGCTTCCTGTCCGTCCAGGAACTCATTCACACGTTCGAAACAGCTGGTAGTAATAGCCACACGGCCCGAACGGACAAATTGCAGCACACATTTCAAAGCCCGAAGTTCTTCGTAAAGGGAAGTAATCTCTTCACTCATGCCGTTCTTCTCGACGATAGAGAATACCGGATTCACCTCTACAATGCGGGCATTATATCTGCGGATCACTTTAGATGCTTCCGGAGTCTCCTGAAAAGCAGGAGTAGATACCTTATATAAGGCTATCTCATGGAAATAAATCTCGTCTTCAGTAAAATAGTGCGCCTGAATCACATCAATCTTCTTTTCGATCTGCTTCACCACCTTTTCGATAGTGTCCTTATCAGTCCACGCTGTAATCGTATATTTATGTACTCCTTTAATGGAAGAAGCAGAAACGTTCAAACTCTCGATGTTTATTTGCCGACGGGTAAATACAGCGGTCACCTGATTTAGCAATCCGGCTATATTTTCAGAATGAACTATAATCGTATATAATGTCTTATCACTCATAACTTTCTAAATTAAGGATTAACATTCCAGCAACATCTGATTGACTGAACCGCCCGGAGGGGTCATCGGGAGGACATTGCCTTCTTCTACCACACAGGCTTCGAGCAGGAACGGCCCGTCTGTCGAGAGCATTTCGTCGATAGCCACTTTCAATTCTTCCCGTGAAAAGACACGTTTGGAAGGAATATCGTAGGCGAAAGCGATTTTCATGTAATCCGGATTCAGCATCGGAGTAAATGAATAACGGCGATTAAAGAACATAGCCTGCCATTGGCGCACGTTGCCGAGATAATTGTTGTTCAGGCAGATAATCTTCACCGGAGCTTTCTGTTCCATGATCGTACCCAGCTCCTGAATGTTCATTTGCAGTCCGCCGTCACCCATAAATACACATACAGTGCGGTCGGGACGGCCGAAAGTAGCTCCGATAGCTGCCGGAAGGCCAAAACCCATCGTGCCGAGTCCACCCGAAGTAACGATACTACGTTCCCTGGTATATTTAAAGTAGCGGGCAGAGATCATCTGATTCTGACCTACATCTGTCACCAATATGGCTTCGTGACGGGTCGCTTCGCTTACCGCACGCACCACTTCGCCCATACTCAGTGAATCCGTTGCAGGATGAAGTTCAGGACGAATGACTTTTTCTTCCTCTACCGCTTCATATTCCTTGAAACTATCGACCCACTCGGTGTGCCGGTTCTTTTTCAACAGTCCGGTCACAGCAGCCAGCGTTTTTTTGCAGTCGCCCAAAACGGCAATGTCTACCTTTACATTCTTATTTACTTCCGCCGGATCAATATCAAAATGGATCACTTTCGCTTGTTTGGCGTAAGTAGCCAGATTACCGGTCACACGGTCGTCGAAACGCATACCGACAGCAATCAGTACATCACATTTGTTAGTATTGATATTCGGTCCCAGATTTCCGTGCATACCCAGCATTCCTTTATTCAACGGATGATCGGTAGGCAATGCGGAAAGTCCGAGCAAGGTACAACCTGCGGGCATATCCGCCTTTTCGATAAAGATACGCAGTTCTTCCTGAGCGCTTCCCAGTTCCACTCCCTGTCCTACCAAGACAAGCGGGCGTTCGGCGTTATTGATCAGTTCGGCGGCAGCCTTTACCGATTCTTCGTCTGTATCGGGAACCGGAACATAGCTGCGGATAAACTCCTGCTTTGTCGGCTCGTATTTCGTTTTTTCAACCTGCGCATTCTTGGCAAAGTCGAGTACCACCGGACCGGGACGACCACTACTGGCAATGTAGAAAGCACGTGCTATCGCCCAGGCTACGTCTTCGGCACGGCGAATCTGATAGCTCCATTTAGCGATTGGCTGAGTGATACCTACGAGATCGACTTCCTGAAAAGCGTCTGTTCCAAGAAAGCCTGTTCCCACCTGTCCTGCAATGACAACGATAGGCGTACTGTCTATCATTGCATCTGCAATACCTGTGATCGTATTGGTTGCTCCGGGGCCGCTTGTCACCAAGCAAACACCGACTTTACCCGATACACGGGCGTAGCCTTGTGCCGCATGGGCAGCTCCCTGTTCATGGCGAACCAAGATATGGTTCAATGTATTTTGATGGTCGTACAGGGCATCGAACGTAGGCATGATGGAACCGCCGGGATAACCGAAAATGGTAGTCACTCCCTGATGTTCCAGAGAGCGCATCATTGCCTCTGCGCCTGTTATTAAGTCCTTACTCATAGTTCTTTAATGGATAATGGATGATTCATAATGGATAATGAAGTGGATCAGTCTATTAATCTCACTGCTCCCTTATCGGCAGAGCTTACCATGCTGGCGTATGCTTTCAGGCTCTTCGGCACGTAACGGTCACGGGTGACGGGAGTCATCGGGCGGGCAGCCAGTTCTTCATCTGTTAGTCGCACGTTAATCGTTCGGGCGGGAATGTCGATTTCGATGATATCTCCATCTACTATTTTTCCTATATTACCTCCGGCAGCGGCTTCGGGAGAAACGTGTCCGATACTCAATCCGGAAGTTCCACCACTGAAACGTCCGTCGGTAATCAAGGCACATTCTTTGCCGAGGTGACGGGATTTGATATAAGAAGTCGGGTAAAGCATTTCCTGCATACCGGGACCGCCCTTCGGACCTTCGTGCGTGATGACGACAACGTCGCCGCTGACGACTCGGCCTCCGAGGATGCCTTCACAGGCTGCTTCTTGTGAGTCGAATACTTTGGCAGGTCCGGTAAACTTCCAGATGCTTTCGTCTACACCCGCCGTTTTTACTACGCAACCGTCCTGAGCGATATTTCCTTTCAGTACCGCCAGGCCTCCGTCCTTGCTATAGGCGTGCTCCAGATCACGGATACATCCGTTCGCGCGATCTTTATCTAATTCCTGATAATAAGCTCCCTGAGAACCAAGTACGAGATTGAATCTGTTTCCTGCCGCACTTGAATATTTGCTCATTGCTTTTTCTGTTACGTTCGGGCTGGTAATTGAATATTGATCGATCGCTTCCGCCAGCGACATGCCATCCACACGGAGAACGGAAGTATCAATCAGACCGCCTTTTGCCAACTCTGCCAGGATAGCAATGATGCCACCCGCACGGTTAACGTCCTGAATATGATATTTTTGAGTATTCGGAGCGACTTTACACAGGCAGGGTGTCTTGCGTGACAGCATATCGATGTCGTCCATCTTGAAATCGACTCCTGCCTCATGTGCCACGGCCAACAGGTGAAGCACCGTATTGGTAGAACCGCCCATCGCAATATCCAGCGTCATGGCATTGAGGAATGCCTGACGGGTAGCTATGCTGCGGGGAAGTACACTTTCGTCACCTTCTTCATAATATTTCATTGCATTTTCCACAATCAGTTTGGCAGCATCTTCAAACAGTTTCGTACGATTTTCGTGCGTAGCCACGATTGTGCCGTTTCCCGGAAGAGCCAAGCCGATAGCTTCATTCAGACAGTTCATCGAGTTTGCCGTAAACATTCCGGAACAACATCCGCAGGTAGGACAGGCATTCTGTTCGATATTCGCTACTTCCTGATCGCTTACACTGTCGTCCGCCGATTTAATCATGGCATCGATCAAGTCCAGATGCTGACCGTTCCACTCTCCGGCTTCCATCGGTCCGCCGGATACAAATACGGTAGGGATATTCAGGCGCATGGCAGCCATCAGCATCCCTGGGGTAATCTTATCGCAGTTGCTGATACATACCATTGCATCCGCCTTGTGCGCATTGACCATATATTCTACGCTGTCCGCTATGATATCACGGGAAGGAAGCGAGTAAAGCATTCCGTCATGTCCCATAGCGATACCGTCATCAATAGCAATCGTATTAAATTCCGCAGCGAAGCATCCCAGCTTCTCAATTTCCGCCTTCACCAACTGCCCGATTTCATGCAGGTGCACGTGTCCCGGAACAAATTGTGTAAACGAATTGACGATAGCGATAATGGGTTTTCCCATCTGATTTTTCTTCATGCCGTTGGCTGCCCATAATGCGCGGGCTCCCGCCATGCGACGGCCTTGTGTACTAAACGAACTGCGTAATTGCTTTTTCATTTCAATCTATCTTTTAATTAAAGAGCCTCCCTCACATCAGTGAGAAAGGCTCCAAATTCTATCTTTTATGGTACGAATACATACACAAAACCTTTCTCACGCTCTTGATGGCACCACCACGACGCGAATAATATGCAGAACTGCTAGGTTAATAGATGTATGTAATATATTCATATCTTCTTTTCTTTATTTTCGTGCTGCAAAGGTAAGGGCTTTTTTATTATCTCCAAACAAATCGAAGAAAAAAATCACTAAAAAGCGAATAATCGTAAGAAAAGAACGGTAATAAACCTAAATTTTATCACTTAAAGGTTGAATTTGCAACTATCAGTTAGTAGAGAATGACTGTCCATTTCTGACAAAAGCGCTTAATAATCTGAAATTTACTCCGTATGCACCCGGTAGCAAGCAAATTATTCGTATCTTTGTCCACCCTAAATAAGGGATTTATTAATTAGAAACTATAAATATCAGATGGAAACAGTAGAAAACAAGTACATCACCGTTGCATATAAGCTATATACAGTGGAAGATGGTGAAAAAGAATTGTTCGAAGAAACAAATGCAGAACATCCTTTTCAGTTCATTTCAGGATTAGGCACAACGCTCGAAAGCTTCGAGAACCAGATAACAGCTCTTTCCAAGGGTGATAAATTCGATTTTACCATTCCGGCAGATGAAGCTTACGGAGCCTACGATGAGCAACATGTATTTGATCTTCCTAAAAATATCTTTGAAATAGATGGCAAGTTCGACAGCGAACGCGTAACAGAAGGCAGCATTGTACCTTTGATGACCGGAGACGGTCAACGCGTAAACGCCAGCGTCGTAGAAATCAAACCGGATGTAGTAGTAGTTGACCTTAACCACCCATTGGCAGGCGCTGACCTGATCTTTGAAGGTGAAGTAATCGAAAGCCGTCCTGCTACCAACGAAGAAATTCAGGAACTGGTGAAGATGATGAGCGGTGAAGGTTGCGGTTGCGGATGCGACAGCTGCGGCAGCGACTGTGGCGATGACTGCGGTTGCGAAGGCGGACACTGCCACTAATTTTAAGTAATAGGTAAAAGTATTAAGTATTAATTCCATGCGGATATAGGCGGAAGTTAATACTTAATACTTTTTTTATGCCGTTATTCCAGCTATTACCTATTACTTATTACTTGTTACTTATTACTTGTTACCTGTTAACATCCTCCTTTGTGCGTCATGATATCAAGCACCATCTTATCCGTTTCGTTCATGGCCTGCGAGCCGATTCTTGTCAAGTTACGGATGCTCTGATCGACATCTTCGTCAATAATGCCTTCTACAGAAGTCACACAACGGTCCTCCATTGCCATCATAGCAGATAATACGGCTGTTGAGACTCCGGTTGTTACTTTGAGTGCGCAGCTCGGTTTTGCACCGTCGCAAATCATTCCCGTCAGGTTGGCAATCATGTTTTGAACGGCAAAGGCTACCTGATTATAGTTTCCACCCATCAGCCAGGTGATTCCGCAACTGGAACCCGTGGCAGCTACTACACAGCCACACAAGGCAGAGAGACGTCCCAAACTTTGTTTAATATAGATTACAGTGAGATGACTCAGCATTAAGGCGCGGATCAGTTCCTCTTCGGTTTTACCATTTTCTTCGGCAAATACGACAACGGGAAGTGTGGCGGATATGCCCTGATTGCCACTGCCGGAGTTACTCATGACGGGAATCATTGCACCGGCCATTCTGGCGTCGCAAGCGGCGGAAGTATAAGATAGTATATGAGAGAATACGCTGTCACCCATCACTTTATGTTCATACGTTCCACGGAGCATCTTACCTAAAGAATGCCCATAATTGCCTTTAAAGGCTTGCTCGGCGGCTGCTTTGTTCAGACGTGCCGTATCGAGAATAAAACGGATTTCATCCAGAGGGGATGTCAGGGCAAAATCATAGACTTTGCGCAGATTCAGTTCCAGTGAAGCGTCTTCTTCCTCTTCATTGGCAGTCTGTTGCTTGTCAAGCAGTACTTTTTCATCCGTAGCTATATAGACAAAAGTAGTATGTCCGCCGGCAATCACAGCCGTCGCTTTTTGGCTGCCGGCTGTGCAGATTACTTCGATGTACAGTTTTTCCGTAATATCTTCTTTGAGAGAAATACAGATTCGCTTCTCTGCGATAAACAGTTTGCCTTGTTCTACTGCCTCCGGTGTGCAGTCTCTCAACACTTCCAGTTGATATTCCGATCGGCCGATCAACGCTCCCAAGGCTACAGCTATAGGAAGTCCGACCATATCTGTGCCGGGGATACCGACTCCCATTGCATTCTTTAATATATTGGCACTCAATAACACTTCAATCTTTTCCGGTTTCATTCCTAATGTTTCGGCAGCTTTAGCTACACAAAGCGCTACCGCAATGGGTTCCGTACACCCTATCGCCGGAATCACCTCTTTTTTGATCAAGTCTATTATCTGTTTTCTTTCCGATTCAATCATACCCTATAAGGCTTTAGTTTCCACAAAAGTAGAAAATTCTTTTTTATCAAACATCCATTAGTGAACAAATAAAATTGCAGATTGTTATAAAATCTTCCAAGAACCGAACTTTAACAGTTAGAATAGTAGAAAAATGAAAGCAAAACACGGTATTCTTTATTTGCTGCTAGCCATTTTCTCTTCTTCTTGCATTCGCGAAGAAGCTCCCAATGCAGAGGCAGACATACTCAGTTGCAGATTGCCGGGAGTAGTCATGACAACGAGTCCGATTATCACTAATAATTCCATCAATATATTTGTAGGACCGGGAACGGACATTTCATCCCTTGCACCCGAATTTACATTGACTCCGGGAGCCACTATCGATCCTCCCAGTGGGACGGCTAGAGATTTCCATTCGCCTCAGCAATATACCGTTACGGCTGCCGATGGCTTTTGGAAGAAGAAGTACACCGTATCCGTTATTGATACGGAACTTGCTACTATTTACAATTTTGAGGATACGCTCGGCGGACAGAAATACTACATCTTCGTAGAACGGGAAGGAGAAAAAGTGGTGATGGAATGGGCCAGCGGAAACGCAGGTTATGCAATGACCGGAGTTCCCAAGACAGCCGACGACTATCCGACTTTTCAGTTTGCAAACGGAAAAACCGGAAAATGCCTGTCCTTAGTAACCCGCAGTACCGGATTCTTCGGTAGCATTATGGGAATGCCTATCGCAGCCGGGAACCTGTTTATCGGCTCTTTTGATGTAGGAAATGCAATGAGCAATCCACTGAAAGCGACCAAATTCGGTCTGCCTTTCCGGCATATACCAACTTATCTGGCAGGCTATTACAAGTATAAAGCCGGAGATCAGTTTACAGAAGGCGGCAAACCCGTCAGTGGCAAACGGGATATATGCGATATTTATGCCATCATGTATGAAACCAGTGAATCTGTGCCGACTCTTGACGGAACGAATGCTTTCACCAGTCCCAACCTGGTTTCAATAGCACGCATTGACGACGCCAAAGAGACGGACGAGTGGACATACTTTAAACTTCCCTTCCATATGTTATCCGGAAAATACATAGATAAAGAGAAGCTAACAGCAGGAAAGTATAATGTAGCTATCGTATTCACTTCCAGCCTGGAAGGAGATCATTTTAACGGAGCTATCGGAAGTACATTGTTGATTGATGAAGTCGAACTAATCTATCGCTCGGAAGACTGATTCCATTCGACCAACGATCTGATAGCAGCTATGGAAGGCAGAACAGAGCAACTATAATGAAATAACTAATGATTTAATAATAATGAAAAGATGAAAATCCATTCCTATATATTCAGTTTACTCGCCTGTCTGGTGATAGCCCTCCCCGGCTATTCACAGGTTGACAGAAACGAAACACTTATTCGCTCCGCTCTTCACGGACTGGAATATGAAATCAAAGCAGGGTTCAGCATCGGCGGTACAGCCCCGCTCCCGCTGCCTGTCGAAATCCGTTCGATTGACGGCTACAACCCAACGCTGGCTATCAGCATCGGAGGAGAAGTAACCAAATGGTTTGCCGTTCAAAACAAGCTCGGAGTCATTGTAGGGCTGCGGCTGGAGAATAAAGCCATGACAACGGAAGCCACCGTCAAAAACTATAATATGGAAATCCTCGGACAGGGAGGAGAAAGAATCAGCGGTGTCTGGACAGGAGGAGTCAAAACCAAAGTCCACACTTCCGGACTGACAATTCCTCTAATGGCTACTTACAAGTTGAGCAACCGTTGGAATATTAAAGCCGGACCTTATTTTTCGTATCTGCTTTCAAGAGAATTTTCGGGGCACGTATATGAAGGATACCTGCGTGAAGGCGACCCCGTAGGCCCCAAAGTCGAATTTACGGATGGTAAAATCGCTACTTATGACTTCTCGGACGACCTGAGACATTTTCAGTGGGGCCTGCAAATAGGAGCCGGATGGAGAGCATTCAAACACCTCAATATATATGCAGACCTCACCTGGGGATTGAATGATATCTTCAGAAATGACTTTCAGACCATTACTTTTGCTATGTATCCGATCTACTTGAATATCGGATTCGGATATGCTTTCTAGCTGACCAAAGACGGATTAATCCTTACCGGATTCCTCCACCTGCTTCACACCGGAGAAAGCAACTTTCACGGTCTGCTTCAATGCAGGTACTTTTACCTGAATATTCATTGTAGCATTTCCACTTTGCACCGTTCCTTCTATACTGGTGGCACAGGTACCCAGAGCAGCGGCATCCCCCTGAAAAGTAAGGTCTTGCTGTCCGGTGAAAGTCGAAACGTCCGTTTCCTTTTTCACTGCACACTTGTCTATCACGATATCGCCGAACTTTAATATGTTTCCGTTTATAAACAGTTCAAATTCCTTCAGTTCCATCTTTACTTCCGTATCACTGACCTGGGAGAAAGTAATAAACTTCGGAAGTCCGTCGGCAATCACAACTTCCTGGTCAGAGCCATCGGGCAGCATTGAAATATCGAGATTTCCCCAATACGTTCCCACCACATCGGGAGCAGTCACCACAGCCTCTTCTTCCGGAGGAGTCGTTTCATCATTGACCGTATTATCATCATCACTGCTACAAGCCGTCAAAAGAGAGACAGAGCATATCAATGCCCACAAATACAATAGATTCTTTTTCATAATTTTCGGGTTTAGTTATTAAATAATCGTCATTTATAAACTAAAAAGAGGAAAAAAGGTTCAATTTGCTTCCTTTTCCGAAGATATTTTGAATTCACAACCTTCTTATCAAAAACTTTGTTATATTTGCATAGAGTAATTTTAAAAAAGCCACAACTATGTTTAATTCATTTGGCAACATCTTTCGGCTCACCAGCTTCGGCGAGTCTCATGGAAAAGGAGTTGGGGGAGTAATTGACGGATTTCCTGCCGGAATCACAATCGACGAAGAATTTGTACAACAAGAACTAAATCGACGCCGTCCGGGACAATCCATCCTCACCACACCACGCAAGGAAGCGGATAAAGTGGAGTTTCTTTCAGGCATCTTCGAAGGCAAATCAACCGGATGTCCTATCGGATTTATCGTTTGGAACGAGAATCAACATTCCAATGACTACAATAACCTGAAAGAGGTATACCGCCCTTCACACGCGGATTACACCTACAAAGTGAAGTACGGCATCCGTGATCATCGCGGCGGCGGACGTTCTTCTGCCCGCGAGACTATTTCACGCGTAGTAGCCGGCGCATTGGCTAAATTAGCCCTTCGCCAGTTAGGAATCAGCATCACAGCTTATACATCGCAAGTCGGTGCCATCAAATTGGAAGGCACTTATTCCGACTATGATCTCGACCTGATCGAAACAAACGATGTACGTTGTCCGGACCCTGAAAAGGCGAAGGAAATGGCAGACCTTATATATAAGGTAAAAGGCGAAGGCGATACCATCGGAGGTACGCTGACCTGTGTCATCAAAGGATGTCCTATCGGATTGGGGCAACCCGTGTTCGGCAAACTGCACGCCGCCTTGGGCAACGCCATGCTCAGTATCAATGCCGCCAAAGCCTTCGAATATGGAGAAGGATTCAAGGGACTGAAGATGAAAGGCTCCGAGCAGAACGACGTATTCTTCAACAACAACGGACGGATTGAAACGCATACCAACCACTCCGGAGGTATTCAGGGAGGAATCAGTAACGGACAGGATATTTACTTCCGTGTAGTATTCAAACCGATTGCTACCCTGCTGATGGAGCAGGAAACGGTGAACATCGACGGCGTAGATACGACACTGAAAGCCCGCGGACGTCATGACGCCTGTGTACTGCCACGTGCCGTACCTATCGTAGAAGCAATGGCTGCCATGACCATCCTTGATTATTATCTGTTGGATAAGACAACGCAGCTTTAATAAGTATCAATATGTCAATCTACCCATGTGCCAATACCTGCACTAAAAATCTGTCAGGCTATTGGCACATAGGCTAAATAACCGCCAGTAAACTATTCATTATGAACGAAATTCAAAAATATATCGCAGCGAACGAACCGAAGATTATGGAGGACCTGTTCAGCCTCATCCGTATTCCCAGTATCAGCGCCCTGCCGGAACATCACGACGATATGCTGGCTTGCGCCCAACGCTGGGCACAACTACTGCTCGAAGCCGGAGTGGAGGAAGCATTGGTGATGCCTTCCAAGGGTAACCCGATTGTTTTCGCACAAAAGATCGTTGACCCGAATGCCAAAACAGTATTGGTCTACGCCCACTACGACGTAATGCCTGCCGAACCGCTGGAACTGTGGAAAAGCCAGCCCTTCGAACCCGAAGTACGGGACGGATACATCTGGGCACGCGGAGCGGATGATGACAAAGGACAATCCTTTATCCAGGTCAAAGCCTTCGAATATCTCGTCAAGAACGAACTGCTGAAAAATAACGTCAAGTTTATCTTCGAAGGAGAAGAGGAAATCGGCTCTCCCAGCCTGGAAGCCTTCTGCGAAGAGCATAAAGAGCTGTTGAAAGCAGACGTTATCCTGGTTTCGGATACCAGCATGCTGGGTGCCGAACTTCCATCCCTCACCACCGGTCTGCGCGGACTGGCTTACTGGGAAATAGAAGTGACCGGACCGAACCGTGACCTGCATTCGGGACACTTCGGAGGTGCGGTAGCTAATCCGATCAATGTACTTTGCGAAATAATCAGCAAAGTAACAGATAAAGACGGAAGAATCACCGTCCCCGGATTCTACGATGACGTAGAAGAAGTGCCACAAGCAGAACGGGAAATGATCGCCCATATTCCGTTTGATGAGAAGAAATACAAAGAAGCCATCGGAGTGAAAGAACTCTTCGGAGAAAAGGGATACAGCACACTGGAACGCAACAGTTGCCGCCCGTCTTTCGATGTATGCGGCATTTGGGGAGGATATACGGGTGAAGGCTCCAAGACAGTCCTTCCTTCGAAAGCGTATGCGAAAGTTTCCTGCCGACTGGTTGCGCATCAGGATCATCACAAGATTTCGCAGATGTTTGCTGACTATATCTTACAAATGGCCCCCGACACTGTCCAGGTAAAAGTAACTCCGATGCACGGAGGACAAGGGTATGTCTGCCCGATTTCCCTTCCTGCCTATCAGGCTGCGGAAAAAGGTTTTGAGATAGCTTTCGGCAAAAAACCGCTGGCAGTGCGTCGCGGCGGAAGCATTCCTATCATTTCGACATTCGAACAGGTATTGGGAACCAAAACCGTATTAATGGGCTTCGGACTCGAATCGGATGCAATCCATTCACCCAACGAAAACTTCTCGCTGGACATTTTCCGGAAAGGAATAGAGGCGGTGGTTGAGTTCCATCAGGAATATGCGAAAAGATAAAGGCTGCCTATAGCCGCACGCAGGACACGAAATTAAAAGAAGAACGGTAGACAAGCGGATAAATCCTTTGCCTACCGTTCCTTTTTATTCAAAAAAAGACATCTTACCACATAACTAACAATTACATCACCGGAGTTTCGAAAAGGAAGGTAAATGATTGACTATCCTTCAAATCCTTCACGGCATCTCCTGCGTAAATTTCTCCTTTGGTCAGGGACAACTTCTTCACCCCAGCCTTCGGACTAAAATCAATCTTCTTCAAATCCAGCCAAAACAGGTTCGGAGTTAAAGTAGATTCAAAGTAATACACTTTATTCTTCTGATCGGAAACGGAACGCCAGCGAGTAGAAGAAATATGAGGCTTCTCCGGTGTATTGATACCAAACGGAACGGAGACATTGCGCATCACACTCAGCACACTGGGGACGGCTATCTTTGCATCGGCAGTCTGCGGAATGGCGTGAATGTAGAAAGAGGCACGCACAAAACGGTCGCTCGAACGGTTCGTTCCCGGCAACATCTGTAATCCGCCCACTTCTTTCCAGTAATCATTGACAGCCAACTGCAATTCATAACGCGGAGAATTGGTCATCACCTGATATTCCTTCCCCTCATGGATACTCAGTTTGCCATCCAGATATTCGATCACTGCCGTGTTACCCGTTTCATCGGTAATAGCCATGTGCAAAGTAGATTCCGGTCCCCCGTTCGGCATACGGGGAGCGTCAATGCGGAAAGTCTCTTTTTTCATTTCATCTACCGCTTCACGCACCGTTGCAAAATTGTCAAGTACATATTGAGTCCAGATACTGATTCCCATTGCCGGACGGGTATCTCCGGGAAGTGAATAAACAGATTCCGGCAGGAAAAGCAGGCTTGCCACCAGCCCTTTTTCATTCATTCCGTCACAAGTACCTATATCATAGCCTGTTGCGATTACGCTTCCATATTTGGAAGTCCAGTTTACTGTTTTTTCTTTATTGTGTCCCGCACGCTGCATTCCACGTGGAAACACATAGATATTCGACATGATGTCTTCTTTCCAGTCCATCGTGCGACCAGTGACCACCATTCCGTCCGGTCCCAGATATACGGCACGCGTACATGCTTCCGCCGGCTGTATGCCCATCAAAGAGACGGCAGCTAACACCAATGCAACACCCGTAAGTTTTTTCTTCATATTCCTTCCAAATTAAATAGTTGATACTCTTATATCTATAATAACAAATATACAACGAATATTGCCTGAGAGAGAGAAGAATTTAAGGGAAAAAAGGGAATTTATTCAGAAAAAATCTTATCTGCTCTTATTTGAGTTAAAAAAGCCTGCGGATGGAAGGAAACATTACACATTATTTGCTTTTCAAATGGGATTTCATTATTTTTGTACATAACCTATCATAAAAACTAAGGAGGGCAAATGCGTATGAGACAAAAAGTTAGCATATCACGGCTTCCAATTCGTTTGGGAATCTTTCTTTTGCTGTATTTTGTTCCGCAGTTACTCTCCGCGCAAGAAAACAACGACAGCACGCACATACTTCGTAACGGTGCATCCATAACGCCGGACGACGTACTTAAACAGGCCAACATTAACTTGTTTCCAGAAAAGAGCACTACATATTCTTTATATTCACCCGGACAGTTGGAGCATATACCCCGCTTTTCACTCAAAAGGGATATTTCCCTACCTTATCAGACCAATCCTTCCCTACTCTTCCGAGGTGATTACAGCACGGGCGGGGTATTGCATCAATTCGATCATGGAGCACTGTTCGGTTCCGGAAGCCAGACAAGTATGGCAGGCATCGGGCGTTTCAACAGTGCTTCACTAGGTTATCAGCATATTTTCAATGAGCAATTCGAGTTACAAGTCCGTGCCAATGCGCTGAAGGTCAACATGTCCCATATCACCGGACAGGCTTTCAGCACTTCGGGCGCCTTCCTTTATCATCCTTCCGACCGTGTCACCTTGAAAGTCTTCGGATCATACGACATCGGAAATTCTTACGGGATGAGCACCCATAACTACGGAGCTACGATGTCCGTCGATATGTCCGACCGCTTCGGGATGGAAATGGGAGTACAGCGATACTATGATGCGATGAGCGGACGTTGGGAAACGGTTCCCGTTATGATTCCTTACTACCATTTCGATAAGTTCACACTGGGCTTGGATGTAGGCGGTATTATATATGAGATTCTCCGCAATGCCGTTTTTGATAAAAACAGAGGCATAGGCGGTCCATCCGGTCCGACAATCGGACCACCCCGGATGCATATACCTATACGGTAAACCTCCGTTATTACGAATTTGTTTTCAGATAGTCATTCACATTCAGCAATTTATATTCGGGTGAACATTCAAACAGATAGTTCAGCAGATTCATGTGTGCCGCGCCAAAGATCACAAGTATCCGTTTGGCGGATTTTGGGGTACGTTGTATATTCCTGAATATCCTCAGATTACGGTTGAACCATCTTCCTGATTCGAAATCGGCTCCTGTATAATCTCCCTTATCGGATTCGTATTTGAAGTGTCCGATAAGATAATTGCCCAGGTCTTTCTTGATTTGTCGGGGATCATTCAGATGTATCAGCTGGGGAAGTATTCCTTTTTGCTTGAATATTAACTGGTCTTTGGAATATAAAGATGAGTCAGGAGAATTTACAAAACTCTCTTCAAAATCCTGATATTGTTTCGTGCTATCGTCTTCCAGCAGTTCTTCGATGCGGGCTGTTTGTGTCCCCCGTGCATCTGCACAGTAAATCTTTGCTTTGCACATCTTTGCAATCCTGAAACCAAGTTGCTGCACTTCACTCTTTGACAGTTTATGATTTCCGGCAAGGTATGCTTTAAATAGAGAATCAACCTTTTGCTGTCCGCCCAGCGGGTGTTCAATGACGATTGCATCCGGCTTAAAGTTCGCCAGTTTACTCGCTATTAACTCTATTTCCTTCTGATAAACAGGCGACAAGACATTAATCTGATCTTCTTCGGATATTTGTTGCATATCGAGATTCGGAAAGTCAAAGTGAAAGACGCCTAGTGTCAGTACTTCTGTCCGCTGGGCATATCCTTTTATAAAGAACATACCGGTCATGATGAGAATGAATGCTATTTTATTCATTGTATTTATGATATGTTTGAAGCTCAAAGTTAGCAAACTTTTTCTAAATGGCAGATATTAAATTAATTTAAGTACAATCATTGCAGTCATTTCCAATCTGCGTCGTCAAAAGTATAAAGAAATAAACAAATAAGCATCATGATAAAAAAGTCCCTTTTACCGGCGATATAACCCCCAATTATGGTGGAAAAGATATGCATAAAGTTTTGCGTGGAGGCAGTTACTACACTATCAAGAAATATTGCAAAGTCACAAACCGTTATGGAGTGAATCCGCAACGATGGGACATTGATTACGGATTACGGTTAGTAGTCGTTTTCAACACATCGCCATAAGAGGTTGATATAAGGCAGCTTATAGTTTCCTACTATTTCATACTTTGGAAACTGCCGTTTCCTGTATCGGGAACTCGCGTTCCCTGCCTTGGAACTGTCGTTCCCTTATAAGGAAACGGGCGTTCCCCCGGCAGGAAACTGACACTTGACTTATATGATTGGATTAACTTGACCGTATGATTGGATTGACTCGACCGTATCAGTTGTTCCAATTCATCCATTCTTTCAAAAAGCATTAAATCATTTATTGGTCAATAATGGATGAATTGTCAGCCATTAATAGCTGATTTTTCAGTTATTAATGGCTGAGAAATCAAACGTTAATAGTTGACACATCAGGCATTAACATCCTGTAAATCAAAAGATAACATTACAAAAACGATACTAATCAGGACGAGACACAGTGAGAGCAACCGTTTGCTCTCATACTTGCTACCACACTTGCTACCACACCGAAAACCACGATGAATAAAGGGATACAGACAGTTTGTGAGAGCATGAGAGCAAACGGCTATCTTTTTCACCGGGAGAGATAAAAAGAAAAGAAGGAACTCTTTTTATGCTTTAAAGGGAAGAATCACCTGTTATGTGAAGTGTATGTCTTCGCTGATATTCGTTTATCTGTTCACAACAAATACGTTCTATAAGGTCGAACAGTAGAGTAACCTTTTTCCTAAGTGTATCAATATCCTCTTTTGTTACCTCGAACTCCGAATTGTAGCGGGCTTCCACATAGGCAGATTTTAATAATTTAAATAAGCGCTTTTCCTCCTTCGTTTCGTTAGGAAATATTTTGGAGAATTCCGGGGAGTATTTCCGCACAGAACTTAGCAGTTTAGCCAAGTTATGTTGTTTGCTATTTCTTAGTGTATAAGTCAGACGAGCTGCATAGAATAAGTTTTCGCACGTCTGATGAAGGTCAAAAGCCGAAAGTTTATACCATTCTTGATCATAATGAAACTTCGTCGTTTCAAAAAAACGTTTCGCATTTTTAAGTTTCTCATTGTAATATTCCTCCGCCTGCTGTTTTATCTCGTCATAATGCAACTTGCGGCGCCTTGCCAATTTATGCTTTCCGGAATCATACAGTAAGATTCCTTCTCGCTTTATTTCCGTATAGAAATATCGCCCTTCAGATAAATCACTATTCAGCTTGCTAATATCATCGTTGATAAACTCTACGGGAGTCTGACTTTCCGGATATTTATAATAAAGATTATCCACAGTATCCAACTTCATACCAGCCTCTTTATCCGAAATGCCATCCGTAACGACCAAAATGTCATAATCACTCGTATAGGATGTCGGGATACCGAATTCTATCCTTTCGTCATACTCCACATACCCTCCTTTGGCATAGCTGCCATAAAGAATAATCATCGTAGTTTGAGGAAGTCTCTCCACTACCTTCTTAACCAGAAAGTACAAGTCATCCTGTTTCCGTTTCGGTAAATGGGCAATAGATCGTTTCATATCTGTTTCTGCTTTATATTGCTTCCAACGCAAAGGTAATAAAAAGAAAGAATAAACATTTATTTAGCTTCGACACATTTACTGAAAAGAACTATTTTTTCAACAATGAGCTAAGTTCGTATTTTACTCAAATATTTTTCGGTAAGTACATCCATTTCTCCATTCCGAACATCCGTAAGCTGTCTTCCCTTTAATGATAGTTCCCTTACCACAAACCGGACACGGTTGTCCGACAAAAGTATCTGCATTACCGGTAGCCGGAGCAGAGGCAGGAACAGCAGCAGAAGGAGTCAGAGCAGGAGACGGAGAAGATGCAGGAACTTTCGATTCTGCTTTCGCCTTCTTTTCTTTGGGAGCACTTGCTTTACGCTCACGCTTCTTAGGTTCTTTCTTTGCCTTTTCTTCCGTTTGGGCAACTGCCTCCTGAATAGTGATACGTCGGTTCGTATTATCTGAAAGTACGCTCATCACGATTTCAGATACCATTTGCTTCAGTTCTTCGAGGAATTGACGGGCATCGTAAGTCTTCTTTTCAATCTCACGTAGTTTCTTTTCCCATATACCGGTCAGTTCCGCAGATTTCAGCAATTCTTCGTGGATGATCTGTACCAGTTCCACTCCCGTAGGGGTGGCTATCAGGTTCTTTCTTTCCTTGCGGATATAGTTTCGCTTGAACAACGTCTCGATAATGGCGGCACGGGTAGACGGCCGGCCGATACCATTCTCCTTCAGAGCATCACGGAGTTCGTCATTATCCACCAACTTTCCGGCTGTTTCCATCGCACGAAGCAATGTTGCTTCCGTATAAGGTCTGGGCGGTTGCGTCCACTTCTCATTCAAGTCCGGAACATGAGGACCACTTTCCCCCTTGACAAAAGCAGGAAGTACATTTTCATCCTCTTCCTCTTTTTCTTCGGAAGTATCTTTCACATCTTTGGCAAAAACGACACGCCATCCCGGCTCCAGAATCTGTTTGCCGGTTACTTTAAATTCTATCTTGTCCACTTCACCCATCACGGTAGTGGTAGAAATCTTACAATCGGGATAGAACACCGCTATAAAACGACGGGCTATCAGGTCATAGACACGACGTTCCATATCCGTCAGATTCTGTGCATAAACGCCTGTAGGGATAATGGCATGGTGATCTGTTACCTTCGAATTATCAAATACCTTTTTCGATTTAGGCAATGAAGCACCTGCCAAAGGAGCAGTCAGCACCTCATAGTCCCGAAGGCCTTTCAATATTCCGGGACACTTCGGATAAATATCGTCACTCAGGAAAGTGGTATCGACACGCGGATAAGTAGCCACTTTCTTTTCATAAAGCGACTGAATCAGCTTCAGCGTTTCATCAGCGGAATAGGCAAACTTCTTATTACACTCTACCTGAAGGGAAGTCAGGTCGAACAGACGCGGAGCATATTCCTTTCCATCCTTCTTGCCGACATTGGTGACAATGAACGGAAGGTCTTTTATGCGTTCCACCAGCGCTTCTCCCTCCTCCCGGTTGGCGATAGGGTCGATGCCGGGATTGTCTATCTTCTTCTTTCCGCCACTCTTTTCTTCTTCCGCAGCAATTTCTTCATCGCTTTTACGGATCAGAGCAGAAAAGGTGGTATCACGATAATTTGTTTTCAGTTCCCAGTATTGTTTCGGCTGGAAGTTGACGATCTCCAGTTGGCGGTTGACAATCAATGCCAGCGTAGGAGTCTGCACACGGCCGATGGAAAGCACTTGTTTGTTCTGACCGTATTTGATAGTATAAAGACGGGTAGCATTCATTCCCAGCAACCAGTCCCCCATTGCACGGGAAAGTCCCGCTTCATACAGTGATTGAAAGTCGGACTGATCCTTTAGTTTGGCAAATCCTTCGCGGATCGCCTCTTCTGTCAGCGAAGAAATCCACAGACGTTTCACCGGACAGCGGGCACCTGCCTTCTGCATCACCCAACGCTGGATCAATTCTCCTTCTTGGCCGGCATCACCGCAGTTGATGATTTCATCTGCATTCTGCATCAGTCCCTCGATAATGTGAAACTGCTTTTCGTAAGTAGGGTTCTCTATCAGCTTGATGCCGAAACGTGGCGGAATCATCGGTAAGCTACCCAAGTTCCATGATTTCCAGTTAGGGGTGTATTCATGCGGCTCTTTCAAGGTACAAAGATGACCGAATGTCCAGGTTACCTGGTATCCGTTTCCTTCTATATACCCTTCTTTTCTTGTATGAGCGCCGAGTACTTCGGCTATATCACGTGCTACAGACGGCTTTTCGGCTATGCAAACTATCATTTTTTCTCTTCTTGTTTTTATACTAACAGTCTACAAAGTTACATGATTATTTCTCACTGACCGCATAAAGATGAAAAAAACATCCCGCCTTCAGCCCGAATGGAGCTATAAGGCGGGATAAAAAAAATAGAAAAAATGATTAAATTCCGTACTTATTCTTCATCCATCAGGATTTCCAGAATCTGGCAAGCAGCCTTCGCTACCGGAGTACCGGGACCGAAAATAGCAGCTACACCTGCCTTATACAGGAAGTCATAATCCTGTGCAGGGATAACACCGCCGGCAATTACCACGATATCTTCACGACCCAGCTTTTTCAGTTCTTCCATAATCTGCGGAATCAACGTCTTGTGTCCGGCAGCCAATGAAGAAACACCTACTACGTGAACGTCATTTTCTACAGCTTCACGGGCAGCTTCCGCCGGAGTCTGGAACAATGGTCCCATGTCTACGTCGAAGCCACAGTCTGCATAACCGGTTGCTACCACTTTGGCACCACGGTCGTGACCGTCCTGTCCCATCTTCGCAACCATAATACGAGGTTGACGTCCCTCTTTCTTAGCAAACTTCTCAGCCAGTTCACATGCACGCTTGAAGTCGCCATCGTTTTTACTTTCTGATGAATACACGCCTGATATTGTTCTAATTATTGCTTTATAACGTCCTACAACCTTTTCGCAAGCATAGGAGATTTCACCCAGCGTTGCACGAACACGAGCAGCTTCTACAGCCAGTTCCAGCAAGTTACCCTTACCGGTCTCCACGCATTCGGTGATGGCTGCCAGTGCTTTGTCCACTTCTGTCTGGTTACGTCCTTCTTTCAAACGTTTCAGGTTCTCGATCTGTTCAAGACGAACTGCCGTGTTATCAATCTCAAGGATATCAATCGGAGCTTCTTTTTCCAGACGATATTTGTTCACACCGACAATAGTCTGAGAACCGCTGTCGATACGGGCCTGCGTACGAGCAGCAGCCTCTTCGATACGCATCTTAGGAATACCGGTCTCGATAGCTTTCGCCATACCACCCAGTTTTTCTACTTCCTCGATACGTTCCCAAGCCTTGTGAGCCAGTTCGTTGGTCAGAGCTTCTACGTAGTAAGAACCGCCCCATGGGTCAACGTTCTTACAGATATAGGTTTCTTCCTGAATATAAATCTGAGTATTACGGGCAATACGTGCGGAGAAGTCTGTCGGAAGGGCAATAGCCTCATCCAGCGCATTGGTATGCAAAGACTGTGTATGTCCCAAAGCGGCAGCCATAGCTTCGATACAAGTACGTCCTACGTTATTGAACGGGTCTTGTTCTGTCAGCGACCAGCCGGAAGTCTGAGAGTGTGTACGCAATGCCAGTGACTTCGGATTCTTCGGATTGAATTGTTTTACAATCTTAGCCCACAACATACGGGCAGCACGCATCTTCGCGATTTCCATGAAGTGATTGGTACCAATCGCCCAGAAGAAAGACAGACGGGGAGCGAACGCATCGATATCGATACCTGCCGCTGTTCCGGCACGCAGATATTCCAGACCGTCGGCCAATGTATAAGCCAGCTCGATATCTGCCGTCGCACCTGCTTCCTGCATGTGGTAACCGGAGATAGAGATGGAGTTGAACTTAGGCATCTTCTGCGAAGTATATTCGAAGATATCGGAAATAATCTTCATAGAGAATGCAGGCGGATAGATATAGGTATTACGCACCATGAACTCTTTCAGAATATCATTCTGGATAGTACCGGCCATTTCTTCGAGTTTAGCACCCTGTTCCAGACCTGCATTAATATAGAATGCCATAATCGGAAGTACCGCACCGTTCATCGTCATAGACACGGACATCTTGCTCAAAGGAATACCGTCGAACAAAACTTTCATGTTTTCGAGTGAGCAGATAGATACACCTGCCTTACCTACGTCACCTACCACACGTTCGTGATCGGGGTCATAACCGCGGTGAGTAGCCAAGTCAAATGCTACGGACAAACCTTTCTGACCGGAAGCCAGGTTACGACGATAGAAAGCATTTGATTCTTCGGCAGTAGAGAATCCGGCATACTGACGGATGGTCCAGGGGCGAAGAGTGTACATCACTGAATACGGACCACGCAAATATGGAGGAAGTCCGGCAGCATAGTTCAAATGTTCCATTCCTTCGAGGTCCTCTTTTGTATAAACAGGCTTCACTTCAATGTGTTCCGGTGTATTCCAGTCAGCGGAAATACCGTTAGCCTTTTGCCATTCAGCACCGTTAGCGGGCTGAAATGCAGCATATATATCTAAGTTTTTAAAATCTTTTCTCATCTTACTTCAATAGTTTGGCGTTAAACTCTTTCAAGGTATCCAATACGTTGACACGCACGTGGATGAAGTTCTCGATACCTGCTGCCTTCAGCTCGTCCATACAAGCGGGAGCACCTGCTACGATAAACATAGCGCGGCCGTTTAATGCCTGGTATGCGGGAACCGCATATTCTGCATATTCGTCATCGCTTGAACAGAGGACTACAATGTCAGCTTTAGCAGCCATAGCAGCTTCTACTCCGGCTTCCACCGTTTCGAATCCGAGGTTGTCAACAACTTCATATCCGGCACAAGCGAGGAAGTTGCAAGAGTATTGCGCACGTGCCTGACGCATAGCCAGATTACCGATAGTCAGCATGAACGCTTTCGGACGTTTGCCGGAAGCTTCCGTTTCAAGACGCAACGCCTCAAATTCGCTGGCAGCACGGTCGAATACCAAAGTATCCACATCTTTCTCGCACGTATGAGCATCACCTCCGCAGCAGCATTTAGCTTCTACTGGCCGTTTCTCGCCTGCTTTTTCATTGAAGTTCGGGAACTGGTTGGTACCCAGCAGCACTTCGCGACGTTGAGCAACTGCCTTATGACGGGCCTTGTTGCTTTCGTTCACTGCCGCCTGAACTGTACCGGCTTTCAGTGCAGCATAGAAACCGCCTGCCTCTTCTACGGCAAGGAAGAGTTCCCACGCTTGTTTAGCGATAGACACTGTCAGATTCTCGATATAATAAGAACCGGCAGCCGGGTCAATCACCTTATCAAAATGAGATTCTTCTTTCAGTAACAACTGCTGGTTACGTGCAAGGCGTTCAGAAAATTCATCCGGAGTCGAATAGGTCTTATCGAACGGAACGACTGTCATTGAATCCACACCTGCCAATGCAGCACTCATCGCTTCAGTCTGTGTACGAAGCAAGTTCACATGAGCATCAAACAAAGTAAGATTGAAAGTGGAAGTTTCGGCATGAACCGCCATCTTCGCAGCACAACGACATTCTCCATTAGCCCCCTTATTGTCGCAATCACGCAGGCATTCAGGATGGTAAGAAGCTACAATGTTTGCCCACAGCATACGTGCTGCACGGAATTTTGCGATTTCAAGGAAGTAGTTGGAACTGATACCGAAATTGAACTTAATTTTCTTGGCTACTGTAGCAGCAGGGATACCTGCGTCTGTCAGTTGGTTCATGTATTCATTACCCCATGCCAACGCATAACCAAGTTCCTGAGAAATGTAAGCTCCGGCATTATTCAGCGAGATTGCATTTACATTCAGTACTCGATAGAAAGGAAGCGGTTGGATAGCTTCGATCAAGGCTTTGGCAGTTTGAACCATATCGCCTTTTTCTTTACCGCGAGTCAGCATCTTGTTAAAGAAGTCATAATTGACAGAACCTCTCAGTTTCTTCACGTCATAATCCTTCTTTTGGAAATAAGCTACCAGCAGACCGGCCAATTCAACTACATGTCCCTGACAAGTAGAGAAGTTCAGTTCTACACATTCAGCCTGAATATCATTCAACAAAGTTTCAATGTATTCCGCATCAAGTTCCTTTGTTTTTACGTGGAAAGAAAGTGAGTCAACACCTTTGTTCAGAATATCCAGTGCTTTGGCATTGGCTTCCTTCGGGCATTCTACTTTGATTTCCTGACGAACCAACCACTCATTATTGTTCTTCTTGGTTCCTCTCAGATAGGGGAATTCTCCGGGAAGTGCATCTGTAGTTTTCAAACCCTCCAGATCTTCCATCCGGTAGAAAGGTTTCACTTTGAACCCTTCGTTTGTTTTCCAAACGAGCTTCTTCTCAAAATCAGCACCTTTCAAGTCGGCTGTAACCTTCTCCATCCATTGTTCGGTGGAGACAGGAGAAAAGTCTGAGAAGAGTTTTTCTTTTTTGTCTGCCATAGTTTATTTAAAATTAAAACAAGAATTAATATTGTCTTTATTTTTATTTGTTTCTTTCTAAATGTCAGTCGTTCGACTTGCAAATATAATTAATAAGTTCGAACGATTCTTCTTTTTAGAAAAAATTCGCACTACAGGTTACAGAGAGAAAAGGAAGGATGAAGAACTAAGAATGAATAATTTCCATACAAATCCGGGCTAAACGGAGCAAATTCTTCATTCTTCATTTTTAGTTCTTCATTTATTTGATTAGCTCCGATGTAATGAGTAATTTTGCACCCGTTTTTAGAAGAACATTATAAAAACTACTAATATTTATGGATTGGTTACAAAGTTTATTGTGGGACCCTAGCTCCGTGGCACACATTGTATTCCTCTACGCTTTTGTAGTGGCAGCCGGTGTGTATCTCGGTAAAATAAAGATATTCGGAGTATCTTTGGGAGTCACTTTTGTTTTGTTTGCCGGCATCCTAATGGGACATTTCGGCTTCACAGCCGATACACACATCCTACATTTCATCCGAGAATTCGGATTGATCTTGTTCGTATTCTGTATCGGTCTTCAGGTGGGGCCATCGTTCTTCTCTTCTTTCAAAAAGGGGGGAATGACATTGAACCTGTTGGCTGTAGGCATCGTAGTGTTAAATATTGCTGTTGCATTGGGGCTTTATTACCTCTGGAACGGTCGTGTGGAACTGCCGATGATGGTAGGTATCCTCTACGGAGCTGTGACGAACACTCCGGGACTTGGTGCCGCCAATGAGGCCCTGAACCAGTTGAGCTACAACGGACCGCAGATTGCACTGGGTTATGCCTGTGCTTATCCGCTGGGCGTGGTAGGTATCATCGGTTCTATCATCGCAATCCGCTACATCTTCCGCGTCAATATGACCAAAGAGGAAGAGAGCCTGAAAACTCAGAGCGGAGACGCGCACCACAAGCCGCACATGATGAGCCTTGAGGTACGCAATGAATCTATCAGCGGAAAAACACTGATTGAAATCAAAGAATTTCTGGGACGTAAGTTTGTTTGCTCCCGCATCCGTCACGAAGGACACGTAAGTATTCCGAACCACGAGACGATATTCAATATGGGCGACCAGTTGTTTATTGTTTGTTCGGAAGAAGATGCTCCCGCCATCACCGTATTTATCGGAAAAGAAGTGGAACTGGACTGGGAGAAGCAGGATCTTCCGATGGTTTCCCGCCGTATTCTGGTTACTAAACCGGAAATTAACGGAAAAACGCTCGGTTCCATGCACTTCCGTAGTATGTATGGTGTCAACGTGACCCGTGTCAACCGTTCCGGTATGGACCTGTTCGCTGATCCGAACCTGATATTACAGGTAGGTGACCGCGTAATGGTAGTAGGTCAGCAAGATGCGGTAGAGCGTGTAGCTGGTGTTTTGGGTAACCAACTGAAACGTCTGGACACACCTAATATCGTTACTATCTTCGTAGGTATCTTCTTAGGTATTCTTTTAGGAAGTCTCCCGATTGCATTCCCCGGTATGCCGACTCCTCTGAAATTAGGTTTGGCCGGCGGTCCGCTGGTGGTAGCTATCCTGATCGGACGTTTCGGACACAAACTTCATTTGGTGACTTACACCACAATGAGTGCCAACCTGATGCTGCGTGAAATCGGTATTGTGCTATTCCTTGCCAGTGTAGGTATAGATGCGGGTGCCAATTTTGTGCAAACAGTTGTAGAAGGCGACGGCTTACTGTATGTAGGCTGTGGTTTCCTGATCACTGTCATCCCGTTGCTTATCATCGGTGCAATTGCAAGACTATATTATAAGGTAAACTACTTCACTCTGATGGGATTGATAGCCGGTAGTAATACGGACCCTCCCGCATTGGCTTATGCCAATCAGGTGACATCCAGTGATGCACCGGCAGTAGGATATTCTACTGTTTATCCATTATCTATGTTCCTTCGTATCCTGACGGGACAGATGATATTACTGGCGATGATGTAAAGCGAACTAATTTAATTAATAAATAAAGCCGACCAAATTCAGAAAGAATTTAGCCGGCTTTATTATTATCGGGATTTTGTTTTCTTCTTCAATTACATTCCAATCTGTAGTTTTTTAGCCACAAACTCTTCCACAAACCGCACCGTCTCTTCAATTCCCAAAGAAGAGGAATCAACACACAAATGATAAGTAGCCGCTGCTCCCCATGTCTTATAACTGTAGTAATTATAATACTCCGAACGTCTCTTATCCGCTTTTTCTATCATCTCTTCTGCCGCCTCCTCATCAATACGATGCATCTGACACAACCGTGCAATACGATCTTCTTTAGTAGCCGAGATAAAGACATTTGCACAACGGGGATGTTCCCGTAAAATATAGTCGGCACAACGTCCGACGAACACACAGGATTTCTCTGCCGCCAGACGACGGATAACATCACTCTGCACCTTAAATAAAGCATCATTGCTCAGACAGTTGGTATATGGCATTGCCCCTTCACTGATGAAAGGAAAACGCATACCGAACAGTCCGCCGATAATGCCTTGCGAGGCTTTTTCATCAGCTTTTTCGAAGAACTCCTTACATAAGCCGCTCTCTTCGGAAGCCAGATTGATCAGTTCCTTATCATAAAAGTCGATTCCCAAACGGGCAGCCAACTTCTCTCCTATTTCTTTTCCGCCGCTACCTAACTGGCGACCGATATTGATAACATAATTACCGCTCATAGTACATTTTGTTTTATGGTTTGATAGCAAACATACGACTTTTTTCTAAAAGATGCACCATTATACAAAAGTTATATTTAAAAGTAACGATAAAGTATCCCTATTTATCTCTTTTTGTCAATATCTTATAGAGTAACGGAAGATTGATATGCTTCCTCACATGTTCCGCCAACTTATCATATTGTTCTTCTTTAAACGCAGCATAGTCAAGTTCCTGTCTTTCCAACTTATCCGCATAAGGGCGGAACAGAAAATCAATGAATGTCTGATTGTCAAGTATTCCATGAATGTAAGTGCCCATACATTTCTGGTTGTTCCGGTAGCCGTCTTCTCTTCCATCAACCAACTGGTTCAATGGAGAAGGCGGAGCACCCTCGACAGGTACAGTCCTGCCCATGTGTATCTCGTATCCTTTACAGACTGTTCCTGTTCCGTCAAAAGTAAAATCCACCTGTCGGGTCACTTTATTTCCCTGCATGGTGGTAATCACAGGAAGCAGTCCCAGTCCGGGAAGCATTCTGACATCTCCTTCCACCCCTTCCGGATCACGTACTTCCAGTCCCATCATCTGATAACCTCCACAAATTCCCAGGACTGTCGCCCCCTCCTGTTGTGCTTTCAGGATTGCTTGCGCTACGCCGTTACGACGCAATTCATAAAGATCATCCAGCGTATTTTTACTTCCGGGCAACAAGACAATATCCGCCTTCATAATATCATTCACATTATTGGTATAATATAAATGTACCCGTTCATCTCTTTCCAGTACATTGAAATCGGTAAAATTAGAAAGATGTCTCAGCAGGATCACCGCCACATTTATTTTGCCGGCTATGGCCTCTCTGTTTTTATATTCAAGCATGACGGAATCTTCCTCTTCGATATAGATACCTCTGTAATAAGGGACCACTCCCAGCACAGGAACCTTGCAAAGCTCTTCTATCATCCGGACTCCCTCTTCGAACAAACGGATGTCTCCTCTGAATTTATTAATGATAATCCCCTTGATTAGTGACCGTTCTTCCGGAGTTTGCAACAGAACAGAACCGTAGACACTGGCAAACACACCTCCTCTATCAATGTCTGCAACCAGAATGACATCTGCTCCCGCATACTTCGCCATTGGCATATTGACCAGATCACAATCGCGGAGATTGATTTCCGAAATGCTCCCCGCTCCTTCCATTACGACAGGATTGTAGATAGCAGCCAAGCGATCATACGCTTCATTTACAACTTTCCGTAGTTCCTTGCGTCCCTCTTTCTGAAAAAAGTCATACGCACTCCGGTCACCGACAGGTTTTCCGCATAATACGACTTGTGCCATCTGCTCCGTACTGGGTTTTAATAACAGAGGATTCATATCTACGTGACACGGAACGCCGGCTGCTTCTGCCTGAACCGCCTGCGCACGACCTATTTCCAGACCGTCGGGAGTAACATACGAGTTTAATGCCATGTTCTGCGCTTTGAAGGGTGCAGGAGTATATCCGTCCTGTTTCAGAATACGGCAAAAAGCTGCTGCTAAAACGCTTTTACCTACATCGCTTCCTGTGCCGGCAAGCATAAAGGAATTGAGTTTTTTCTTTTTCATTTCCTGTTTATCTTCATTCCGGTTCAACGTATTCATCGATTCAGAATTTAAATATAGCATATATAAACTATCTTACCGCTTCTTCTTTCCCCATTTAGGCGTTATGCCGATAAAGAATTCAAAGTTAATTCCCGGCATCGGACGAGACAATACCGAAAGATATTCTTCGTCAAAGAGATTATTGACTGTCCCTTTCAAGGATAAATCTGCCCAACGGAGTGAAAATCCTTTTTCAAGGGTTACGTTGCTCATGAAATAGGGGGGTAAATGTCCGGTGAGGGTTATATCATTATTTGTCATCGTATATCGTTCGCTATAATAACACCATTTATAAAGCAAACTCCAACTGCGATACGTCAATCTCCCAGTTAACGTAGCCGAATATTTAGGCACATAAGGCAACTGCTTTCCTACCGACTGGTCGGCTGGACTCCGCTTTTCGCCTTTATTAATAGAAGGAGTCCAAGCAAATGTTCCATTCATTCCAAGCTTCCATGATTTTGGCATTACAACCGCATAATCAACTTGAGTCTCGACGCCATAAGCATGTACCTTTTTAATATTATCCGGTGAATAAAAGCCTTTAGTGGTTGGTAACCAAATAATCCAATCATCAATATGCTGGTCGAACCAAGACGCTGAACCAGATAAAGTATAGGCGTTATCCTTCCCTACAGAAAACGATAAACCTGCTTCATAAGTAAATCCACTCTCATTCTTCAATTTAGGATTACCACCCGGCATAAAATAGAGGTCATTCAGTGTCGGAAAGCGATAATTACGTGTTATTGACGCTTTAGCTATAACATTCCCCTTTTTGGACAGTTGATAATCAACAAAAAAGGCAGGAATAAGTGGCGTCCATTCTGTTCCAAACATTTCTTCTCGCAACACCAATGACATTCCCAACCTTTCAACAGGTCTCCATCTTGCAGCCACATTTCCTGATAGTTCAATGCGTCCTTTATCGTAACCGGCATTAGGCAAAATGCCCAAGTTTCTATCATCACTTTTCACTAAATGCTGATGAGCTGAAATACTTCCCGTTAAAAGAAATTTATCATTAAGAAAGTATTCACCATCCAATTGTCCATAGAAAGAATTAACTTTACTACGCGAACGAACCATTGATTGCATTTCACCATTACCAACATCACGCTTGTAATCATAAGCCATCCATGTATGAATATAACCACCTTTCACCGACATTTTCCAATTCTCTCGCGTATGATCCCATGATAAAACACTTCGCAATGTATGTTCCCGCTGTCGATTTTCAAACTCCATCTCGTCTCCATAATCTGTGGTCAACATGGCTAACTCACGGTTAGAATCAATATACCAAGCATTCAAGCCAAAGCGATCACCATTACCTGCATTGTAATATACTTCCTGTAATACGTGTAAGTCTTTAAATGCACCACTTCGATTACGTTCAACCGGATAATATTGCTTAATGATATTGTGTTCATCATCATAAACATTTTCTTTCTTATCATGATTACGATATTTATAATCATTAGGTGATGATTGATAGACTGCACGTGTTGAAATCTGCCAATGTTTATCTCCATAACTCAATCGCAAAAACTCATCAAAAGTACTGAATGAACCAATACCCTGGACATATTGTACTCCAAAACCTTGTTGATGAGCAGGAACAGTTGCCAGTTTCACCAAGCCCCCTAAACCACCACCAGTCATATTCACCGACGAAGTTCCATGAAACAAAGAAGCATCATCAATAAAATAGGACGGTATCATCGAAAAATCAGTCATTCCTAGCATCGGACTATTAATTCTCATGCCATTCCACGTCACCTGTGTATGAGAAGCCGATGTTCCTCGGAATGAAACGGTAGAAAGCGTAGCCCGTCCATAGTTTTTCACAAAAATAGAGGAATTGAAAGTGAGTATATCAGCCATAGACAAAGCGATATTCTCTTTAAGAACAAGCGAATCAAACTTTGTTTGTTGAACACCTATATCTTTCATCGGCCGTTTTCCCAAAACCTGAACTTCATGAATGACAAGTCCACTTTCCGCCCAGTTTTTTTCAGCTTGTTGTTGCGCACTTATCATTGCCGGTACCAACAAAAGCATACCTGCAAATTGTATTATTAATCTATTTTTTTTCATACTTTTTCTTACAGATTATTTCCAACAAAATGCTCCGGGAATAATCCCTACATAAAACTCATCCACAAGTTCCCCATCTTTCGTATAGCGATAAATCATCCCCTGTTGCTGATAGTCAATGGCATCAGCCACATAGACATCTCCATTCTTCGGACTAACCGTCAGACCATAATACTTCGTATCACGATACTTGAGGAAAGGACGTACGGGGACACGCTCCGCATCAACAGACATACGCCAAATATCTTTGTTAATCCAGTAAAGTTCATCACCCGCACCATTAAGCTGTACTTCCGAAGGAGCATCTCCTAACTGAAACTTAAATTGTTTCTCTATCTTGAATGTTTCGGCATCAATGCGATAAAGTGATGGTTCTTCATATCCGTAAGGACTGCCTTCATACCCTCCGTCAGTAATTGTCCATAATTTGTAGTTCTTATCCATCACCAGTGAAGTTGGCTGTATCCCTACTTCAAGTTGATCTACTACCTGATCAGTTGTAGTATCTATTTTCAATATACGCTTTTGATAAGACCAGCAATTTACATACACATATTTGCCATATTGTACCATCTGTTCTGTTGAGCCTGTTTCCATCGTCATATCCGGACATTCGATATATCCGGTTATCTGATAAGTTTTGGGATTGACAATGAAAATACGATAATCCCAAATCTGTGTGACATAGGCTTTCTCATCCGAAATAAAATGAATGTAGCGTGGAGAAGTAAGTCCCGTAATGCGTCCCACTTCCTTAAATGTATTAATATCAATGGCAAAAATGACGTGAGAGTTGTTTACTACCACCCAACCGACATCATTACGAATAGTCATTGACTGTGCTACATCTCCCAACTTCATCGCATTAGCCCGATAGAATACTTCATTTTCTACCGTTTTCGTTTCCGGGTCATAATAAGATAAGGTAGCATTACCATACTGAAAGTTCCCTTCATTGGTAATGAAAAGACCGTCTCCCGTAGCTGAGAAATCCTCCATCTCACCATAATCCCATTTCATACAACCGACAAAAGCCGTCAGACAGAAGACAATAAATAAAACAGATAGTAAAATACGTTTCATAATTAAAAGTGAGAAAAGGTTATTAACTAACTTGTCGCATCACTCATTAGACATCTGCCAGCAAATTATAATTTGCGACAAACATCAAACATAGCATTTGTACCGACCGGTTGAATGAGGAATCAATTGAATATAGGAATGAACTATACCAGTTGATTTCTACCCGAAACCCGCGGGTATAAATCTGCAGCGGCAAGGCAGGTCTTCTGACTCGTCCCCGTTTATCACGCCTTCCCAGTGATGTCACCAGTGGCAAAGAATGTGATAAACTCATCTCCCGAAAGAGAGGACTTACAGCAGCAGGTACTGTCCCGGATTTACACCGGATTCCCTTTTCATCGTTTTGGAAGGTTAAACAATTCCAAATACGAACCTTGCGGGTGCAAAGATACTATAATTATATTTCACGCCTCACTTCTCCCCTGTCTTTTTTATCAAGAACAAAAGATTAAAGACTTCTTCAAATTAGCACATTATGAGCAAGCAGATGAAAAAGAGAAAAGTTTGCCCTCTGTTCCTTCCTATCTTTCGGATAAAAACCGGATGACTCATCAAAAAGAGGAAGAATGTCTATTTTCACAAAAGCGGCTTAATATCAAAACCATCAATTTTCAATCATTTTAGCCTAGATTACAAGAATATGCAAGCAACAGCAAACAAAAGAAACTATATCTACGATATTTTATCATAAACTAAGCATCCATATCAAAAGAGCAAACAGCACAAAAAAGCATAATAACGTACAAAATAAGATTGCTTCTTAACCGAATTAACATTGCTTTATAAGCAAACTAAGATTGGTTTTAAACCAAACTGACCTTCCTTTAAAACCAAGCCCGCCTTCCTTTAAAAGAAAATCAACCTACTTGGTCGGCAAAAGCTGCATATATAACCATTTTTCCTGCATAACGGCCTCCGCTTTCCGCATATTCTTGCATATAAGTAATCCATTTTTCTCCTATTTCAAGTATTTAGCTTCTATTTTCCCAATAGAAAATCTTAAAAACAGAACATTTGGAGATAGTGTCACTATACCATCGGCATAGTGACACTATCCTGCAAGTATGGTGACACTATCAGAGAGAGATAGTGTCACCATATCCAATTCCTCCTTTCCCACCCCCGACAACGTAATAAAAATTAATTGGTTAAAATAGACATATTATATAAAAAGATAACTATCTTTGCGGTCAAGAAGTTGGTTCTTCGTTGCTATAATAAGTTGTATTTCATTCGATTAAGATATAACAAAAGCTATCGAAGATTAAAAGGGAATGCCGTGTGAATCGGCAACAGTATCCGCTGCTGTATTTTCCCGTACTGCCCTTGAAGGACAGTACAGTTTGTAGCAATTTGTCACTGGAAATTTTCTCTGGGAAGGCGCTGCAAATAAGGGAATAAGTCAGAAGACCTACCTCCTTTCGGTTGGATTTTACTCCTGCGGCATACGGGAGGTAGTTCGTTGTCTTTTTCCACAGGCACTTACCATGTGCGGACGGAAGAGGCTTCTTCTATATTTATACTTACCGGGATACTGACTGCCCAGCGTAAAATCCATTATCATTCCTGTTTGCAAACTAATTAAAAGTATGCTTATGATAAATGGATTTTTAAAAACAATCGCTAGCTTATTAATGCTATGTACTGTCGTGTCTTTCGCCTCCTGCCGGAACGACGGTGATGATGAAGAATTGGGTGGCGGGACAACAGGTCAACCACCGGTAATTACCTTCGACAACGGTACGGGAATCTACACAGTAAAGATTATGAAAAGCATCACAATCACTCCCCTAGTGAACGATGCCACCGATCCTGTATATACATGGAAAGACGAGAAAGGTAAAATAGTATGTACAGACCTCTCATACACCTATTCACCTAAAGCGGAAGGAGAAGTCTATTTCAAATTCCGCGTAGACGCCAAGAATGGTTATGCCGAAGAAGAACTGCGGGTAGATGTAGTGGAAAAAATGATACCTTCCGTATCATTGATTCCCGCCTACTCTACCTATATGGGAAAGAGCGTAACCCTCGAATCTTCCGTAAATTTCACTGAAGGAGCAAAGTACGAATGGGTGTCCATTGACGAAAGCGGTAAAACCAAAGAAACGGTCGGAACCGAAGCTACCTATACGTTTACCCCCACCGAAGAAGGACAATTCAGTTTCAAACTTACGGTTACCAACGAAGACGGTAGCGGGAATGCGTCGACTTCCGTACTGGTATCACCTGAACCAGTGATGAATATAACCTTCAGCAGTAATCAACTAACCGTCCCCAAAGGTCGTGCTGCCTGTATAGCTCCCGTCATCACGGATACAACAACCCATGCAACCTACGTGTGGGAAGTAGACGAAGTAATGCAACAGGGAGAAACTGGCCCCACTTTTACCTTCACTCCACCAACAACCGGAAGCTATGTGGTAAAAGTAACCGGAACAGATGGCGACATAATAAAAAGTGCTATCCAGACCGTAGTCTGCCTGCCGTCTGATGAAGCCAAATACTACCGCGCACCGTCAGCTGGTAGTTCGGACAGTAAAGTGAAAGTATACCACCTACGCCCTGCTCCGGGACAATTCATAGCACAGATTTCCGGACAGACCGAAGAAGAAGCCTGTCGTTACGCTGAGACTCGCATGAATGTACAAAACAATTATGTGTCTCTGGGTGCATGGGGAGGATATATCATCGTGGGATTCGACCACAGCGTATACAACAAACCCGATGTTAGCAGCAACGGAGGATACGATTTCTCTATTATAGGCAATCCCTTCGACGGTAGTTCCGAACCGGGTATCGTCTACGTCATGCAGGACGAAAACGGAGACGGACTGCCCAATGACACTTGGTACGAACTACGTGGCAGCGAAACCGGAAAGGCGGAAACCTATCAACACTATGCCGTCACTTATTACCGCCCGCCTACACACAATATGCCCCTGCAATGGATCGACAACCGGGGAAACTCCGGCTCCATCGACCTCAATCCTAACTTTCCGTTATGGATAAAGGAAAACAACTATACTTTATACGGTACCCGCCTGAAGCGAAATACAACCCGGACACCGGGCGGAATCTGGCGCAATGAATCCTATCCGTGGGGATATGCGGACAACTGGGGAGAAGACATTCTCGCCGAGGGCGACAATCACGATGCCGCACCCGTAGGCAACGCCTTCAAGATAGAAAACGCCATGTATCCCGACGGCACTCCGGTCAAGTTGCAATACATCGACTTCATCAAGGTGCAGACCGGCATACAATCCGTAGCGGGAGCCATCGGAGAGTTGTCCACCGAAGTATTCGGCTTCGTCGATTATAAGATGAGCGAAGCTCCTTCAAAGATAGATTAATAATCATTCATTATAAATTCACTTAATTTTTTAGACAATGAGAAAAGTAAATTACTGGAAAACCCTGTTAGTGGTTTTATGTACCGGATGCATCTTTGCAGCATGTGGCGACGACGACGATGAAAACCCGTTTACCGGAGTAGACAACAACTTCCTTAGTTTTTCACTGGAAAGTAATGAAAACGTATGGAAAGCGACGATTATAGACAATGAGATCACCGTAACGGTTCCCGAAGGAACTTCGCTCGATGGCGCGCAAGCCAGCTATACCCTTAGCGAGCAGGCAACTGTTAACCCCAATCCTTCTTCCGTTACCGCCTGGGGCGAAGAGCAACAATTCACAGTAACTTCCTACAACGGAACTACGCGTACCTATAAATATACAGTACGCTACTCCGCTGTAAGTGAAATCGGCACATTCATACTTAATTCGCAAGCTGATGTAGACGCTTTAGCCGACCACCATGTCACGGTTATCGAAGGCAGTCTGAGCATAGCTACAGTAGAAAATACAGAAGACCCCGTGATTAATCTGAACGGATTGGCAAAGATTACCGAAGTAATGGACGACATCACTATCGGGCAATACTATAAAGGTGAAAACCTTGCCGGACTGGCTAAACTGGAAAAGGTGGGAAGTATCAGCATGAGAAACAATAGCTCACTGACCGAGTTTGCACTCCCGAACTTGCTTTCTATCCGTGGAGAACTATTCATAGCAAACCCGGCAGAAAACAACATCACTTCTATAAAATGCCCGCAACTAACTACAATTCTAAAAAGCTGCTATATCCAAGCTCCCAATCTGAAAAGCTTAAATCTCAATTCGCTCGAAAGCATTCCGGGAAAAGGAGATAATAGCAATGGAGATGGTACATTCTCTCTTTATGGTAGCCAGCTTGTTTCATTAGATTTGCCGGTCTTAAAGCAGGTAGGAAAACAGTTCATTCTTACGCAGTTATCAGGTAAAGAACATCCTGAACTCACCCTAATCAATCTGCCGGAATTAACCTCCTGTAAAGAAGTATCTATTGGAGAGGCAGATAAACTAGAAACAATCAATCTCCCCAAATTATCCACTCTTTCTTCTTTTTCCATTAGTTCGTGTGCTAAATTCTCTAAGTTGAACGAAACCATCGCACCGTTCAATATGGAAAATATAAAAGTATTACATTGTCCAAGCGTAACAGAATTGGATGCAAGTCAAAAAGATATCAATAGTATTTCTATCCTTAACGCAGACAATAATTTCATACTGAAAGGTAAAAAGGAAATGGGAAGCTATGCATTCACAGGATATCAACTACCCAAAACAGAGGGTATTTCTACTTTTGCCAGTCTCACAGTTACCACTCCGCTTACTAATGTAGAAATTCCCGATATTAAACAAGTTACAGGGGAATTAAGTTTCCAAAGTACAGCAAATGTAACATTGGAGTCAGTGAGTATGCCAGATTTAGAAACTGTAGGTAATTTCAACACTGGGAATGACAATAAAAGATGCAACTTTCCTAAACTGACAAAAGTTAGTACAAGACTATATATAAATATAGGGAAAGTAGTAACCGATCTGTCTTATTTAAATTTTAAGAGTTTAGAGTCTGTAGAGTTTTTAGAAATGTATGGCAACAGAAATACCAACATAACATCACTTAAAGACCTTTTGCCAAAATTAAAATCGTCAAATCGCATAAGTATTAGACTATTCACAGCTCTATACGATTTTAGTCTATTCAAAGATATCGCAGATGCAATGACAGAAGATTCCCAATGGTACGTACGTAATTGTGGTCCCGGAACAGTAACATTACAACAGATGAAAGAATCAGAAACCGGTAATTTCACACCGGATAATTAATCACTTAACAAATTACAATCATGAAGAAAAAAGTTTTTTTCTTAGCAGCCAGTGCAATTATGCTTGCAATGGGCAGTTGTACTAATGATGTGTTGGATAATGTCCAGCAAGTAGACAGTTCACTTCCGCAGACACGTGCTACGGCAAGTAACAACTGGACGTATGCGTATGTACTTAGCGAAGGTACATGGCATGTAGCTCCTCCCTCATCTCCGGGAAGTATTGTTCGCTATGATAACAATTGGACGAAAAAGTCTACCCTAGAAATTGGAGACACAGGCAACGACTTGATTCAATACGGATCAAAACTCTATTGTGCAGTAAGTGGTCACGACCTTACAGCAGATAATGGAGGAATATGGGTACTGAATGCCAAGACCGGTCAACTTCTCACACCCCAAATGAAACAATACGATGATGAAAAAACCGGGCACAAAGCTATGCCAAGACACTTGGCTGCTGCCAATGGAAAAGTATATATCAGCTTTTATTCAGGGGCAGTGATGTCTATCGACACCATGAATTATGCTAAAGTTAACTACCTAGAACTGGATGCGACCTATTCAGAAGGAATCTGTGTAGGTAAAGACAACAAAATATATGTCTGCAATTCAGGCAATACTGATGACACCCAAGCTGGTGAAGGAACAACTATTTCCGTATTGCCACTTACCCTTGACGATGAAACTCAAATTACCGTTCCTAAAAATCCTAAGTTGATAGCAGCTTATTCAGCCAATAAGATGTACTTTAACGTACTGGGTGACGGAGGTATGCACTCTGCATTGTACAAATTCAATCCAACTACACCCAATGTAGCTCCAACATTAGTTACAGAAAAAGCAGGTGGATTTGCAATCGGCAGTCAATATCTTTATACAGCAGATATTGATTGGAACACAACTGACTATAAGACTATCATGCAAAAAGTACAGTTATCTAATGATGATACTAGTGATTTCACTGATGATCCCGGATATATGTTCGGTTTCAGCGTAACAGTCAATCCATTTAACGGAGACGTATGCTTTGGCCAATCAATGGGAGACGCATTGTATGTTTATGATTCCGCAGGAGGTGATTACAAAGATATGGTAAATACCGGTACAGCCAACGTGAACGCCGTAGTCTTCGTCAAATAACTTTCCGCATCAATACAGAAAAGTTAGATTCAATCCATTCACCTCTCCCACGAAGAAGTTTCGGGGAGAGGTGAATCTTCTCCATTATTATATTGTAGGTACAGGGAATGATTAAACAATTTTATAATTTATCTAAATGAAAAAGCAAATTATTTTCTTAGCAGTTTGTGCAATAGTACTCTCAATGGGTAGTTGCACAAACGATGTATTGGAAGACATTCAGCAAGTAAATGGTTCTCTTCCGCAAACTCGCACAACAACAAACAATGAATGGACGTATGCGTATGTGCTTAGTGAAGGACAGTTGGGTACAACTATACAAGGAACTATTGTCCGCTATAATAACAATTGGGAAAAAGAAGATGTACTTGAAATTGGAGACACTGGCAACGACCTGATCCAATATGGGTCGAAACTCTATTGCGCAGTAAGCGGAAGCAGCCTCACAGCAGATAATGGAGGAATATGGGTAATAGACGCCAAAACCGGGCAACTTCTCACGCCCCAGATGATACAATATGATGATGACAAAGCCGGACACAAAGCCATGCCAAGACACTTAACTGCCGCCAATGGAAAAGTATATATTAGTTTTTATTCGGGAGCAGTGATGTCTATAGACACAATAAATTATGCCCAAGTTAATTATTATGAACTTGATGCAACTTATTCAGAAGGTATCTGTATCGGTAAAGATAATAAAGTATATATCTGCAATTCCGGCAATGCTGATGACACCTATGCTGGAGAAGGAACAACTATTTCAGTATTGCCACCTTCTCTTAGCCATGAAACTCAAATTACCGTTCCTAAAAATCCGAAAATGATAGCTGCTTATTCAGACAATAAAATGTACTTTAATGTGCTAGGAGACGGAGGTGCAAACACTGCATTATATAAATTCAACCCAACTAAACCAAAGGTAGCTCCAACATTGATTACAGAAAGAGCAGGCGGATTTGCAATCGGCAGTAAATATATTTATACGACTGACATTGATTGGAGCACAACTGACTATAGGACTATTATGAAAAAAGTGCAATTATCTAATGATGATACTAGTGATTTCACTGATGACCCTGGATATACATTTGGCAGTATTACAGTCAATCCATTTAACGGAGATGTATGCTTCGGTCAATCAATGGGAGACGCATTGTATATTTATGATTCCACAGGAGACGATTACTTGGATATAATTAATACCGGCGCACCTAATGTGAACACCGTAGTCTTCGTCAAATAACTTTCCGTATCAATACTGAAAAGTTAGATTCAATCCATTCACCTCCCAGCGAAACTTAATCGCAAGGGAGGTGAATTTACTTCTTTTTTTATTACTTTTGTCCTCAGATAAAAACATCCGTATGAAATTTAAATCCATTATTTCAACTATCACGCTATTATGCCTCCTTTCTTTGGCAAGCTGCGTATCCAATAAGAAAACTTCTTTGGAAGCATTCAAGCAGGACGTATACACGCCCGAATATGCTACCGGATTCAAGATACTGGGCGCAAAGAATGCCCAAAGCACCTTGATACAAGTATCCAACCCGTGGCAAGGAGCCAAAGATGTAACAATGTCCTACTTCATCTCCCGCAATGGTGAGCTCCCCCCCACAGGATTCACCGGACCGACCATCCCTGCCGGAGCCCAACACATCGTATGTATGTCTTCCTCCTACATCGCCATGCTCGACGCACTGGGACAAGTGGACCGCATCGTAGCCGTATCCGGCATTAACTACATAGCCAATCCCTACATCCTCGCCCACAGAGATTCTATCAAGGACATGGGCCCCGAAATAAATTATGAACTGTTACTGGGATTGAAACCGGACGTCGTACTGCTATATGGCATCGGTGATGCCCAGACAGCCGTGACAGACAAGCTGAAAGAACTCGCTATCCCCTATATGTATGTAGGAGAATATCTGGAAGAGTCACCGCTTGGCAAAGCCGAATGGCTGGTTGCCCTCTCCGAACTGACAGACAGCCGTGACAAAGGCATCGATGTATTTAGGGAAATCCCCAAACGCTATCAGGCACTGAAAGACCTCACCGCATCCGTAGAGCAACGCCCTACCGTGATGTTCAACACCCCGTGGAACGACAGCTGGGTGATGCCTTCCACCCAAAGCTATATGGCACAACTGGTCACTGACGCAGGAGCCGACTATATATATAAGGAGAACACCTCCAACAGCTCCGCCCCCATCGGCCTGGAAACAGCCTACAGACTGATACAAAAAGCAGACTACTGGATTAATGTAGGCATGGCATCCACACTGGACGAACTGAAAAGCATGAATCCCAAATTTGCCGATGCCAAATCCGTCCGTGATAAAACAGTTTATAACAACAACCTGCGGATGACCGCCACAGGAGGCAATGACTACTGGGAATCGGCAGTCGTACGTCCGGACGTCGTATTGCGTGATCTGATTCATATCTTTCATCCCGAACTTGTATCCGACTCAACCTACTATTACAGACACCTGGAATGAAGCAACCTCGTAGACACACCACTCTTTTATTCATCACTTTGGGAATAATCGCTGTAGTCTTATTATTAATAGATATGGCGACAGGGGACACTTATATCCCCATCCCCAAAGTATGGGCCGTACTGACCGGAGGCGAATGCGACGAGATGACACGCAACATCCTTCTCTCCATCCGCTTTATCCGGGTAGTAGTAGCAGGGTTGATAGGTATCGCCTTGTCGGTCAGCGGCCTGCAAATGCAGACCGTTTTCCAAAATCCGCTGGCAGACCCTTATCTGCTGGGAGTCAGTTCCGGTGCGGGACTCGGAGTGGCGTTGTTTATATTAGGTGCCCCGTTGCTCGGCTGGGCGGATTTCCCACTACTGCAATCCGCCGGCATCGTAGGTTCGGGCTGGATAGGGACCGCCGTCATCTTGCTGGGCGTAGCCATCATCAGCCGGAAAGTAAAGAATATACTGGGCGTACTGATCATGGGAGTCATGATAGGCTATGTAGCGGGAGCCATCATCCAGATATTACAGTATCTAAGTTCGGCGGAACAACTGAAAATGTTCACCCTGTGGTCGATGGGATCGCTCAGTCACATCACAGCCGGACAGCTGTCTATCATGATACCGGTAGTGTGCATAGGTCTGCTGCTCTCCGTAGCCTGCATCAAATCACTGAACCTGCTCTTGCTTGGTGAAAACTACGCACGCACGATGGGCATGAACATCAAACGCTCGCGAACGCTTGTCTTCATCTCTACGGCACTGCTGACCGGAACAGTCACCGCCTTTTGCGGCCCCGTAGGATTCATCGGACTGGCAGTGCCGCACATCACCCGACTGCTGTTTGATAATGCCGACCACCGGATACTGATGCCGGGCACCATGCTGACAGGACTTATCGCCATGCTGATATGCGACATCATCGCCAAGAAATTCCTGCTGCCGGTGAATTGTATCACCGCACTGCTGGGAGTTCCGGTTATTTTATGGGTAATAGGTAAAAACTTGCGTATATTCAAATGATTCAACTCAAAGACCTGACACTGGGATACGAACAGCGTACGCTGCTGGAAAAAGTCTCCGCCCACATCACGGGAGGACAACTCGTCGCACTGCTCGGCAGAAACGGCACAGGAAAAAGTACACTGCTGCGTGCCGTCATGGGACTGGAAAAGCCCCAAAACGGAGAGATTATCCTGCACGGGAATAACATCGCTTCACTGAAACCGGAAGAACTGGCACGGAACATCAGCTTCGTCACCACCGACAAAGTGCGCATTGCCAACCTGCGATGCAGAGACGTCGTCGCACTGGGACGTGCCCCCTATACCAACTGGCTCGGTCAGCTGCAAGGAGAAGACAAGGAGAAGGTGGACAACGCCATGCGCCTGGTAGGCATGGACAGTTATGCGGAAAAGACGATGGACAAAATGTCCGACGGAGAATGCCAACGCATCATGATAGCCCGTGCCCTTGCACAGGACACTCCTGTCATCCTGCTCGACGAACCTACCGCCTTCCTTGACTTGCCCAACCGCTACGAACTCTGTCTGCTTCTCCGGAAGCTGACGCAAAAGGAAGGAAAGTGTATCCTGTTTTCCACACACGACCTGGACATCGCTCTCTCTCTTTGCGACACGATCATGCTGATTGATAATCCGCAACTCTACAGCCTGCCTACCAGTGAAATGATTACGAGCGGGCATATAGAAAGATTGTTCCGCAACGAGTCAATCACATTTGACGCACAGGAGATGAAAATAAGAATCAGGTAAAAACATTCCCCCTAAACTACTTATTTTTATAAGTCTTCGTGCTAGTTTTATTTATATTTTCGACTATCTTTGTTCCCGAATTGGTTTTTGAATAGAGATATCGACTATTCAAATGAAAAGGGAATCGGGTGAAAATCCCGGACAGTCCCGCTGCTGTGAAGCTCCATTCAACTTCTTGATATATACTTTTGCCACTGAACTGTCATGATAAATTCAGATCGGGAAGGCATCAGGAAGGGAGTCAGTCAGAAGACCTGCCATTCAGTTTCAAACAGCTGTTTTTACTCGTGGAATAGAAAAACGGCAAGAGTTATTAAATAATTTACTTATGGACATACTCCAATGACCTGACATCCTCCGATGTTCCGGCAGTAAGACTATACCGTCGTATATCCGCTGACGAAACTTCTGTGAGTGTTGACAGCACAATTGCTTATTCTGTCATTGGGATAACAGAATCAGAGCCTGCCAATCTGCTTTGATCATGTGATTTTATAAGAAATACAAAATTATTTTATGTTTAACTATAAAAAGAAAAGTATGAGAAAATTATTTTCCGTTTTAGTATTTATTTGTTTGTTGACAGCCTGTTCATCGGATGATGATCCCATCTCTTATGGAAATCCCTCTGTAGAGTTATCTACAGAAGAAACAGAAGAATTTTCCTATGGAGAAAGCCGCGAATTTCCAATCACTCTAAAAGAAGTAGCTTCCACCTCTTTTGAATTGCCCAACGGTTGGGAAGCCAGTATTAAAGATAGCAAACTGACTGTAACAGCTCCGGAAAAAGGGAAAACAGGAATGAGTAGTAACGGTACGATTGAAATTACAGCAACCGGTCTTAACGAAACAACAGTTACGACATCCATAAAGGTAAAAGCATTCTATCTGATAACCTTTGAGGATGTAGATGCCAAATATCTTGCCGGTCCGACAGCATACGGAGATAATCTCTACACAAATTATACCGGTTCAACCCCGGAATTATATAAAGGCTATCATGACGTATCTTCCGACTTGTTTTTCAATACAACGACCCAAGGATATGGTTTTGCATCCGGAGGAATTGCCATCTCGCAATGGAATAACAAAACTAAAGCTGACTATATGAATCAATGCAGCGTTTTTTATGGAGACGATAATCAAAAGAACGGAGGAAATAACGGCTCAGCAACTTTCGCTGTAAGCTATGCCACCAGTTATGGTACATCAGGAGCTTATATGTATTTCCAGACAGAAGGAGCTGAGTACGAAATAGACCATGCCTACATTACTAACAACACTTATGCAGTACTATCTATGACCAATGGAGACGGTTTTGGGAAAAAATTCTCCTATGAAGATAAAGATTGGTTCAAACTCACAATCCAAGGTGTTAATACGGCGGGAACAATTACAGGAGAAGTCGAATTTTATCTGGCAGATTTCCGTACACAAGATGCAGCCGGCATTCTTACTGAATGGAAACGGGTAGATTTAACTCCACTGGGCAAAGTACATCGACTCAATTTTAATATGACAAGCTCTGACGGAGAAGGAATGTGGATAAACACTCCCACTTATTTCTGCATGGACGACATTGCCATTACATATTAAAAGAGATCAACGATCTATCCCGTCACGCGAGAGAACACCTTGGGTATAGTAATGCTTTACTTCACGCATATCAGTGACAAGATCAGCGATATCAATCAGTTCTTGCGAAGCATAGCGTCCGGTTACCACAACCTCGGTTTCTGGACGTTTGCTTCGTAAAAGATTCAAGACCTCATCCGATTCCAGCAAGCCAAGAAAAAGAGCAATAGTCAACTCATCCAGAATAACAAGATCATATTCGTCCGAAAGAAGTATCTCCTTACATCTGACCAATCCTTCATGCGCCATACGTACATCATCTTCCACAGCTTCGCGTGTCAGCATACAGCCGTTTCCGAACTGCTCTATCCTGATCCGGTCGAACTTCTCTGTTACACGAGTTTCGTTATACTGCATACTTTTGACAAACTGTCCGATGTAGACACTTTTACCTGCACAAAGAGCACGTACTGCCAGCCCGAATGCTGCCGTAGTCTTCCCCTTACCATCTCCCGTATAAATATGAATATATCCTTTTTCCATTTTGAATAGAACGTTATGATATACAAAAATAAGCCATATCTTTGTGGTATGGAAACAAATAAGGATTATATTGCCGAAGATTTCACCGCCACTATCCCCGTTGCCGATTATATCGCCCATTACCGGGATGCGGAGAAGTTCATCGCCTTTTGCCGGCAATGCCGACGTTACAATACTTACTGGGCGTGTCCTCCTTTTACTTTCAATGTAGACCAATATCTTTCCCGATACGAAACCGCGCTGATTGTCGGGACCAAAATCACTTCCTTACATCCGGAGAAAATCACTGATCCCATTGCTTATGGTAACGGATTGATGGAGACCGAACGCAGACGGACAGATGAATTACTACTGGAAATGGAAAAAACGTATAACGGCCGTGCCTTCTTTCCCGGTTCCTGCCTGCTCTGTCCGTCATGTACACGTACGGAAGGGACTCCTTGTCTGTATCCCGAAAAGGTTCGCCCGTCACTGGAAGCCTGCGGATTCGATATCGGAAAGACGACTACCGAGCTATTGAATATTGAACTGAAATGGGGAGAGAGCGGTAAGATGCCGGAATATATAACACTGGTGAGTGCAGTGTTTTTTACTCCGTAAAAGACATTCTACAATCTGCTGTAATTATTGAAGCACAATATATCATTAATAAAAGGAATGACTGCATCATCCTAAAAACAAATGTCCCTGAAAACAGAGAAACCACGTATGTTTTCATATTCCATATCCTGATTAAACAAAAACAAACATGACAGGCAAAAATTACCAAATGGTAATTTTTATCTCCTTCCATCCCCCTACCTTTGCAGCCGTTTTCAACAAACTAAAGATAAAAAGTCATGAAAGACAGTATTGATTTCGGTAGTATGGACATCTCTACATTGTTCCGTAAATTATTAGTTCCTACGGTACTGGGAATGGTGTTCTCAGCTATATTTGTTATCACAGACGGTATATTCGTAGGTAAGGGAATTGGCAGCGACGCATTGGCTGCCGTCAATATTACAGCCCCGCTTTTTATGATTGCAGCGGGCATCGGACTCATGTTCGGAATCGGAGGATCGGTAGTCGCTTCCATCCATCTGTCGCAAGGCAAACGCAAGGCGGCAAGTATCAACATTACTCAGGCACTTGTATTCTCCGCATTCATTGTATTAGTCATGTCCGCTTTATGCTTTTACTTCGTAGAGCCATTGGGACGCTTACTCGGAAGTTCAGAAAGACTGTTACCGCTTGTCATAGAATATATGGTCTGGTATCTGCCCTTCCTAGTATTCTACGAATTGCTGAGCACAGGTATGTTTTTCATCCGGCTGGACGGATCGCCCAATTATGCCATGATATGTAATGCCGTCGCAGCTATACTCAATATTATATTAGACTATATATTCATCTTTGAATTTGGATGGGGAATGATGGGGGCTGCCTTTGCCACCAGTCTGGGAACAGTAGTAGGTGGATTGATGACCGTAATCTATCTTACACGATTCTCCCGCAACATTCACTTGTATCGCATCAAGCTAAGTTTGAAAAGCCTGATGCTGACGCTCCGTAACGGTGGCTATATGATAAAACTGGGAACTTCCGCTTTCATCAGTGAGGCTTCCATCGCCTGTATGATGTTTTTGGGGAATTATGTCTTTATCCATCATCTCGGAGAAGACGGAGTAGCTGCGTTCAGCATTGCCTGCTACTTCTTCCCCATCATCTTTATGGTGTACAATGCCATCGCACAATCCGCACAACCGATTATCAGCTACAATTTCGGTGCCGGACAACCGGATCGGGTTCGAAAAGCCCTGCATCTTGCCATCCGCACGGCTTTCATTTGCGGAATCAGCTTTTTCATCATCACGGTTCTATGCCGTCAGAATATTGTTTCGTTATTCATTGACCGAAGCTATCCGGCCTTTGATATTGCGGTCAATGGCATTCCTTATTTTGGGGTTGGATTCATATTTTTTGCCGTCAATATGATAGGCATCGGTTATTACCAAAGCATCGAACGAGGTCAGAGAGCCACCATCATCACTCTTCTGCGAGGAGTGGTATTCATGCTGATCGGGTTCTTTGCACTTCCTCCTGTTTTAGGAGTACCGGGAATATGGCTGGCGGTTCCGCTGGCGGAATTGTTAACAACTCTCTATATTATCGGAATTTATTTCAAAGATCGTTTCATGGTCCACCGACGATGAGTATCTTTGCATCATGGATGCATTCGTTAAAAAACTTTGCGACAGATACAAGGTATCGGAAAGCGACGTACAGACTTTACTGAACTGTATGGAGGAAGTACATTTCAAAAAGAGAGACCTCATTGTGCGCGAAGGAACAAAGAACAGCAATCTTTATTTTATAAAAACGGGAATATGGCGGGCATATTACCACAAAGACGGAGCAGATGCCACTATCTGGTTCGCTTCAGACGGAGAAGCAGCTTTCTCCGTCTGGGGATATGCAGACAATGCTTATTCGCTGATTAATATTGAAGCAATGTGCGACAGTGTAGCCTACAGCATATCCCGCGCAACCTTGAATCAATTATATCATTCTTCCATCGGACTAGCCAATCTGGGACTGCGGCTGATGGATCACCAGCTTCTTCTGCAAGAAAACTGGCTCATCAACTCCGGCAGTCCACGAGCGAAGGAACGTTACCTGACTCTTATCAAGGAGACTCCGGAACTGTTGCAATATGTGCCTTTAAAGTACATTGCATCTTATCTGTGGATAACACCTCAGTCACTAAGCAGGATTCGGGCATCCTTATAATCTTCACTTTTTTATGAGTATAAGATCAAATATTTCTCTCAAACTCAAGTGAATAAGTAAAACTATCCGCACGATAATATCCTATATTCCATTCCAATGGACATCCTTCCGGATCATAAACAAACCTTTTACGCACAAGAATTGGATCTCCGACCTTTATCTCAAGCTTACCAGCAATGTACTTGTCAGCCAATCTGGCACTAATATCTTCTTTAGAAACTTTCGCAATAGCATGATAATCTCTTTCCAGTATTTCATAAAGAGGTCTAGAGAAATCTTCGCTCCCTGTCAAACCTATTTTAGGATTAAAATAGGATATAAAGTATACGAAAGGGTATTCTTGATTTCCACGTAAACGTTCCAACTTCAATATTCTTTTTACATCAGGAGTATTAAAAAAAAGGGCTATATCATCTGTAGGTTTCGTCCAGCTAACATGAAGCTCATAATTCATAGGTACAATTCCTAAAGCTTTCATTTCCTGTGTGAAGCTCATCCAATTCCGGGCTTTGGAACATACAGCTGAGTTCACAACAACTGTACCCACTCCTTTTTTCCTCATCAGTAGTCCTTCGTTCACTAGATTATTAATCGCTTGTCTCAAAGTATTGCGAGATATGCCCAATTGTCTAGACAAATCAATTTCATTCGGAAGCATTTTACCTTGTTTATATTCCTCTCCTTTGATAATCGTCCTCAACTGTTCCTCGATCTGAAGATAAAGGGGGATTGCGCTATTATGGTTAACTAATATCTTCATGATTAACTTTTTTACAAAGATAAAAATAAAAATAAAAACAGGCAATACTTTTTGTTCTTTTCAAGAAAAAGAATACATTTGCAAATGTTTATATGTTCAGACATACTAATTAATTAAATCATAATAACTATGAAGTATTATTTGGGAATAGACATAGGTGGTACACATATAAAAGGTGGAATCGTCAATCCACTAACGAATGATATTCATCAAAATATGATATCTCACGAGGAACTGAAAGCCACTGATTCAACATTAAGCGTCACTACGAAAATCAGAAAGGTTATTGCTGAGATTCAAAACCGTATACCCTTATCTAAATTAGGTGGAATCGGTATAGCTATGCCTGGACCTTGTGACTACGCTAAAGGTATAGTTGCCATTTATGGCGTACCAAAGTTTCAGTCACTTTTTGGGCTTAACCTTAAAGAAGAAATTAAAAAAGTATCGAGTCTGAATACTGTTTTCATAAATGACGCATCCGCTTATGCCCTTGGAGAGTATTATGCAGGAGCAGCAAAAGACACAAGTAGAAGCATTATAGTCACAATCGGCACCGGACTTGGAAGTACATTTCTTGAAAATGATACTGTTTTGAACGAACTGACAGAAGGAATACCTGAACATGGATATCTCTACAACATACCTTACCGAGACGGAATGGCAGATGACTATTTTTCGACAAGATGGTTTGTAAATACATGGAATATGCTATTTCCAGATAAAAAGGTAACTGGCGTAAAAGAAATCGCATTACGCGCTTCGAACGGAGACAATAATGCACAGTCATTATTTGAAAACTTCGCTTCAAATTTCGTAGAATTCATAACTCCATTCCTGCTAAATTTTAAACCGGAGAAACTGATTATAGGAGGAAATATAGCGAAAGCTTCTGACTTCTTTTTAGATAATATTCAATCTCAATTAGAGAAACTCAATTTAATCACTAAAATAGATATCTGTAGATTATGGGATATGTCGCCATTAATCGGATCTGCTATTTACACAAGCAACATACTTAAAAACATGGAAAATACAAAAGAAAAAAGACACACAGAGCAATTTATTGCGCCTATAAACTCTACTGTCACCCCATCAGGAGAATATGATATATACCCGGCATTTCCATTGGGAAAAGGCAAAATTGGGAAAGGTATAAACCAACTAGCTGACTGGATAGAAAAGCATTCCCAAATAAAAATAGATGGTTATATTGGAGTCTTTTGGGATGAATTAATCATTAAGTTAGGAGAAGAACTCAGAAAAAGAGGAAAGAATGTACGATTCTTTCATACCAGTGTAGCAATGAAAGATCCACAGACTATTGAAAAAATGATTGCTCCTTATCTTGGAGGAGATAATCCGTTATTCGGCACCATTACTGATAAGCATTTGGTTAATTGGTTTGATGAAAATAAACTTAATTCCATACAACCTGACCCGGAAGCAGATTTAAATATATTTATAGGTACAGGAGCAGCCCTATCTCAATGGAAAGCTCCCCTGATTTATATTGATATTCCTAAAAATGAGATTCAGTTTAGAATGCGCGCCGGAGCCATCAATAATTTAGGATTAGATTATCGAAAAGACAATCAACAGGCTTACAAACAACTATATTTTGTAGACTGGATTGTTCTTAACAAGCACAAAAAGCAATGCCTGCCTCTGATTGACCTACTTATTGACGGACAAAGAGAATGGGATGAACTATTAATGATTGCAGGAAATGACCTACGAGAAGGATTGCACAAAATGAGCCGCAATTTCTTCAGAGTTCGTCCATGGTTCGAACCTGGCGCCTGGGGGGGACAATGGATGAAAAATCATATTCAAGGATTAAATAAGGAAGTGAATAATCTGGCATGGTCCTTTGAACTGATGGTACTTGAAAACGGACTAATGCTGGAGAGTGACGGATATCGGCTTGAAGTATCTTTCGATTTTCTTATGTATAGTGATTATCAGAATATATTAGGAGAATGTTCGGAAACATTTAAGTACGATTTCCCGATACGTTTCGACTTTCTAGATACCTTTGACGGAGATAATCTTTCTATCCAATGCCATCCACGCCCCCGATATATACAAGAGCATTTTAACATGCCATTCACCCAAGATGAGACATATTACATATTGGATTGTAAAAACTCGCCATGTGTATATTTAGGTTTTCAAGACAACATCGTCCCTGAAGAATTCCAATATACCTTGGAACAAAGTCAACAAAATGCGACGAAGGTAGAGATAGAAAGGTTTGTTCAAAAACACCAAGCTAAAAAGCACGATTTCTTTCTTATTCCCAATGGCACCATACATGCTTCAGGAAAAGATTGCGTGGTATTGGAAATAAGTAGCGCACCCTATATTTTCACATTTAAAATGTACGACTGGATACGCATGGGATTAGACGGGAAACCACGACCTCTAAACATTCAACACGGAATGAATAATCTATATTTTGAAAGAAAAGGGGAAAAAGTAATCCAGGAATTGATATGCCATCCATATATCATGGAAGAAAATCAGGAGTGTACCATAGAGCATCTACCTACCCATAAAGAGCATTTTTATGATGTATATCGTTACACCTTCAAAGACCGTATTCAAATGAATACAGAAAATAAATGCCATGTATTTATGATAGTAGAAGGAGACTCCGTTTGCATTGAAACAGAGGACGGCATGAAACAACGCTTCAATTATGCAGAGACTTTTGTCATCCCTGCTGCTGCCCGATCATATACAATCATAAATGAAAACCCCGACAAAAGAATAATGTTGGTAAAAGCCTTTGTAAAAGAAGAAATTACTTTGAAATAATGTCTTAATAAAAACATCTTATCCAGCTACTATGAAACGAACTATTGTACAAATTATCTTTTTCATATATTGTATTGCGAATGTATATCCACAATACAGCACAATCTGGCAACTTGGCAAAACAGATAATTCATCCAAGGAGTTTGCCTTAGCACCGGATGGAAAAGATCGATTTATTATCTCCGGCTTTGGGGATAATAAAAAATATTTTTATGCAGGCGAACATACACCGGCCGATTTTCCATACATTATACCGGGACCTACAGCAGAATGGGCTGGCTCTTCTTACTGGGCAGGACAATGCAGAATACAACTTCCTATTTTAATAAAACTATCCGATGTCAATCCGCTAAAGAAATATCAATGGAATATTTTTATAGAGAATGTAGAATACGAAGACTGTATGTTCTTAAGAGTGGAAGTCAACGGAAAGAATTACGATTCTCCTATAAAGCCTGACACTAAACAGCTAATATATTCAATACAGCCCGGAATTCTAAAGGAGGGGTACAACAAGATTGTAATGCAGTTATTCAACGGTAAATCCCTAACTTTTGACGCCATTTGCCTAAACGGACCTCAAGAGACACAAATCAATAAGATAGGTGATACTCCTATTATTTCAATGAAAATGGCTGATTATGAATTAGAACAAGGGAAAACAAGAACACAGCCTCTTCTACTGAAAACTATAACTAAAAAATCCGGAACACTTAAAATACAAATCAACCAAAAGAAGATATTCAAACAAGTAGAAGAAGGAGAGAATATCTACGAAATTCCAACCGGAAAACTTAAAGACCAGTCTAAAATCAAAGTTAAAATATCAACAGAAGGACAAACAGTAGCAACTCAAGAATTTATCCGTAGTAACCAGCAACTACGCAGATCAATTGATTATGTTGATCAGTTTGCTGGTTCCAGTGGTTCACGATGGATGATAGGCCCCGGACCATGGATGCCATTTGGAATGGTAAAACTTATGCCCGATAACGAAGATGCCCATTGGAAAGCAGGATATGAATATAACGTTGAAAACATAATGGGATTCAGCCACATCCACGAGTGGACAATGACAGGACTCTTAATGATACCAACTACAGGAGATTTAAAAATACAACCCGGAACAGAGAAACAGCCGGACTATGGGTATCGCTCCCGAATTAATAAGAAAACCGAAACAGCTCGAATCGGTTATTATTCTGTCGATCTTACAGATTATAATATCCAAGCAGAATTAACAGCAACTACCCGCAGTTCCCTTCAGCGATACACATTCAACAAAGCAGAGCAGCCACGAATACTAGTTGACTTTTTCTTTCCAGCAGAATACGACTGGAATTTAGATGATATATACGTAAAAAAAGTATCTGACACAGAAATAGAGGGATGGACCTTGAACGATTGCCGGTCAACAGGATACCATGGAGTACAAAGATATAAATTACATTTTGTCATGCAGTTTGATAAGCCATTCAAAACAATGAATGGCTGGATACGGAACAAAGTATATAGCCAAATAGAACAGCTACATAAATCAAACATGAAGTCTCGACAGGTATTTACAGTCGAAAATAACAGTCAAGACAAACTGGACGCAGGAATCTTCCTCGACTTTAACCTTAACACTGGTGATGATGTTATGGTAAGGACAGGTATTTCATTAGTAAGCATTGATAACGCACGGCTAAATCTGGAAGAAGAAATAGCGAGACCATTCGGATGGAATTTTGATAAAGTTGTCACCAATCAACAAGATACCTGGGAAACACTTTTCCAAAGAGTCAGTATCACAACAGACAATTACCTGTTAAAGCAAAAATTCTACACCAATCTTTACCGTTCTATCAGTCCACGAACCATCTGGAATGATGTAAATGGGGAATGGATAGACATGAACGGTAACAAAGCTCTTATAGACAAGCCAGGTAAAAGCGTATATGGAGGTGATTCTGCTTGGGGAATGCATTGGACATTAGGTCCATTTTATAATCTTCTCTATCCGGAGTACATGTCCAATTGGATATACACTTACGAGCAGTTCTATCGCCGTGGCGGCTGGCTCCCCAATGGTAATCCCGGTATGAAATATTTCAGAGTCATGATAGGTAATCCTGCTTTGCCATTGATAGTCTCCGGCTATCAACATGGAATTCGTGACTTCGACAGTCAACTCATGTATCAGGCATTAATTCACCAACAAACAGCCACTATGATAAACTATCCCGGAGGAGGACAAGTCGGCAACGAGAGTTATCCCGATTATATAACTAAAGGCTACGTACCTCTATACGATGACGCATGGGATTGGAATTCTCCGCATTATCAATCATACGTTTCCAATACAATGGAATACTCATATCAAGACTATTGCGCTGCTCAATATTTTGACGCTCTTAATAAAAAAGATGACTTCAATACATTTATGAAACGTTCCGATAACTGGAAAAACATATTCGACCCATCAACCGGATATGTACGCCCCCGACGTCCCAACGGAGAGTGGATCGAAAACACCAACCCATATCATGCTCCCGGATTTTGCGAAGGCAGCGCTTGGCAATTCACCTGGTACGTTCCTCATGATGTAAAAGGCCTCATCAATTTAATAGGAGAGCGTCAATTCATCGACCGGCTGAATGCCGGATTTGCAACATCCGAAAAAGTAAGCTTCAATGCTTTAGGAGATAATATGGGAGCTTATCCTATTAATCATGGGAATGAAACAAATATGCAGGCAGCTTACCTCTTCTCTTATACCAGTAAGCCGTGGCACACCCAGAAATGGGCACGTGCTATACAAGAAAAATATTATGGAATGGGTCCCCGAGACGCCTATCCGGGAGACGAAGATCAAGGTCAAATGAGTTCTTGGTACATCTTAAGCAGCATAGGACTTTTCCAGATGGATGGCGGTTGCAGCAAAGATCCCGTATGGTTACTGGGGAGTCCGCGATTCGACCGGGTAGAAATTCAGTTAGACAACACCTATTACTCTGGAAAAAAACTTATCATAAAAGCAGAAAATGTATCCAAAGACAATTGTTACATTCAATCTGTAAGATTCAATAACAAGCGCCTTAGTAATAACTATATAGAATGGAGTAAACTCAAAAAAGGAGGAACACTTCATTTCATTATGGGTGACCGACCAAATCCAAATGCATTTAAATAAATAAACACATATGAAAAATAAAAGTAAGATACTACCAGTTCTTTTTGGTTTCTTTATTATGGGGTTCTGTGACTTAGTAGGAGTATCAGTCACCTATGCGAAAGATTATTTCAGTTGGAGCGAAACCCAAGCCGGTTTCCTGCCATCAATGGTATTTATATGGTTTTTACTCATCTCTATTCCGATTTCTATCTGGATGGACAAGAAAGGTAGAAAAACAATATCACTGATAGGACTTTTATCTACTTTTATTGGAATGTTACTTCCATTACTTACATTCACACAGACAGCCTGTTATATCGCCTTTGCACTTTTAGGCATAGGAAATACCATCCTTCAAGTGTCACTTAATCCTTTATTAACCAATGTTATCGCTGAAGGAAAATTATCAAGCATTATGACAGCCGGACAATTCATCAAAGCACTATCTTCTTTTGTAGGACCTATAGTGGCCGGATTCTGCTCTGTTTATTTCAACAACTGGATATTAATGTTTCCCATATTCGCCGCCATTACTCTAATTTCCGGAATCTGGTTATTTTTCACTCCAATAAATGAGAGAAATACCAAGAGATTAACATCCAGTTTCTATCAGGTTACTTCTCTCCTGAAAAATAAAACAATCTGCCTTTTATTCGGAGGCATCATTTGTATTGTTGGCTTAGATGTAGGAATGAATGTATTTACCCCAAAACTTTTAATTGAAAATGCAGAGTTGACTAAAGAAATCGCAAGTTATGGTACAAGCTGGTATTTTGCCGCTCGCACTTTGGGGACCTTATGTGGTGTAATTCTATTAGCAAAGTTTTCCGAAATTTATTATTATCGGATCAATATGTTCATTGTATTAATAGCTTTGTCCTGCATTTATTGGATACATTCTCAATACATTATTTTGTTATTAGTATGCATTATAGCCTTTGCAATGTCTAGCATATTTGCCGTCATCTACTCGCTAGCTTTGCATACATTACCCTATAAAACCAACGAAGTATCAGGACTCATGGTAACTGGGATATCCGGTGGCTCTATCATTCCTCCTCTCATGGGAGTATGCGCAGATTATACCGGAAGCCAATCAGGCTCCATCCTTGTCATGCTAATTTGTGTGATCTATCTAATTTTATGCTCGTTTCATAAATTTAAAATCATACGCACAAGCTCTTATTAACATTTATTCTCAAAACAACCACTCATATATAAATTTATATTAAATAAATAAATCTTTCTAGTTTTCCTGCTTTAAATATATATATTTGCAATATGTATATACATATAAACATTATATCATACATATATCATAAGCAATTAATACTATGTAGATTAAAATATACAGCCTTTATATACAAGAAATCACATTAAATCTAATATAAAACCCTTATGACTTACTTTTTAAAATCACAGAGTATGAAGAAGCTTTTATGCAAATTACCACGCTTCGTATTATGGATAGCTTTCCTTTTCATTATTGAAAGCTATGTAACCTTGCAAGCTCAAACCAGTAGTAACCACTCATCCAAAGCAATATCAGGGAAAATTGTGGATGAAACTGACTTGCCTATTGCAGGAGCTACTGTACAGGTGAAAGGATCGACAAAAGGAGCTATTTCGGATATAGATGGCTTATTTACTATTTCATCCGAACCAGGCTCTATTTTGATTTTCTCATTTTTAGGATACCAATCTATTGAATACAAGATAGAAAAAGTACCTCAAACCATTAAACTTTTGCCAAAGGTAGATGAATTGGATGAAGTTACTGTGGTTGGTTTTGCCAAGCAGAAAAAAGAAAGTGTGATTGGAGCAATATCAACCTTAAAACCTGAAAGATTAAAAATTCCAACCAGTAATCTGACTCAAGCCTTAGGCGGTAATGTTGCCGGAATAATATCTCATCAGTTGTCTGGTGAACCAGGAAATGATAATGTGGAATTCTTTATTCGCGGAGTCACCACTTTTGGTTATTCTAAAAGTCCGTTGATATTAATTGATAATATCGAATCGTCCACTACTGATCTTGCCAGATTGTCCGCAGATGACATTGCTGCTTTCTCTATAATGAAAGATGCAACAGCAACTGCCATTTATGGTGCACGCGGAGCTAATGGAGTCATTTTGATTACTACCAAGCAAGGCAAACCCGGTAAGGTAAAAATTAGTGCCAGAGTAGAAGGTTCATTGTCAGCACCTACAAAAAGAATAGACATGGTAGATCCTATCAGCTATATGAAATACCACAATGAAGCCGTACTCACACGTAATCCGTTAGCCGTCCGGCCTCATACCGATGAGAAAATAGCATCAACAATAGCCGGCAAGAATCCCTATGTATATCCGGCGGTAGACTGGTATAATGAATTATTTAATGATAATGTATTCAATTCACGTGCCAATATCAATATGAGCGGAGGTAGTGAAACTGCCAGATATTATGTTTCTTTAGGCATATCGGATGACAATGGTATCATGAAGGTAGATAAACGAAACAATTATAACAGTAACATTGATTTAAAGAAAATCTACGTACGTTCCAACATTGATATTGATGTGACCAAGACGACTACATTTTCTGTAAAATTCAGTGGCAATTTTGATGATTATACTGGTCCTATTGTAAGCGGCAATGATTTATACCGGAGGGCAATGGCAACGAGTCCTGTTTTATTCCCCAAATATTATATGCCTGATGAAAATCATGCGTCTACTTCACATATTTTATTTGGTAACGCAGGAGACGGCAATTACATCAATCCTTATGCAGAGATGATACGTGGTTACAAACAATACACCAAGTCGGTTATTTCTGCCCAAGCAGAATTAAATCAGAAATTAGATTTTATAACTCCGGGGCTTAGCATCAAAGTCTTCGCAAGTACTACCCGAGAGTCATACAGCGGGCAACAACGCTCTACTTCACCCTTTTATTATTCAATCAGCTATTATGACAAACTAACCGACACATATACTTTAAGAGAACTGAATCCTAACGGTGGACGGGAAGATTTGGATTATAAAGCAGAAGGGAATCAGGTCAGCAGTTCCTATTATTATGAAGCATCTCTCAATTACAACCGTACATTCCGGGAAAAGCACAATGTCACCGGATTATTAGTAGGAGTTCTGAGAGAAAATAAGAGCGGTGGTGCAAGTTCTATACAGACATCTTTACCTGCCCGTAACATCGGATTATCCGGTCGTTTTACATACGCATACGACGGACGATATTTTGTAGAAGCTAACTTCGGTTACAATGGTTCCGAGAGATTTGCCAAGAATGAAAGATTCGGATTTTTCCCTTCAATAGGAGCAGGTTGGATGATCTCCGAAGAAAAGTTCTGGAATCAAGATATCAAAAATATTATCAATAAACTAAAACTAAAAGGAACTTACGGTTTGGTAGGTAACGACAATATTGGTAAATGGGAAGACAGATTCTTTTATATGTCGGAAGTAAATCTGAACGGTAGCGGTGCTAATTTTAATTGGGGACAAGATTTTGAACGGAATGTCGGTACTATCAACATGATACGTTACCGAAATGAAAAAATAAAATGGGAAATTGCTCAAAAAATGAATTTGGGCCTCGAAGTAGGGCTATTCAATATCTTTGACATACAGTTCGATTACTTCACTGAATACCGGAAAAACATCTTTGGCGAACGCCAAACTATCCCGTATGAAATGGGATTCAGTGCACCTCTTTTTGCTAATAAAGGAGAAGCTTCTTCACATGGATTCGAAGTACAAGTAGATGCCAACCACGCATTTAACAAAAACTTCTGGCTGGGAGTACGTGGTAATTTCACTTATGCAACAGGCAAATACGAGTATGTAGAAGAGCCATACCGTCCTTATCCTTGGCTCAGCCACATTGGAAAACGTATCGAACAATCTTATGGACTGGTAGCGGAAAGACTGTTTATTGATGAAGAAGATATTGCAAATTCACCTGTTCAGACATACGGAGAATATATGCCCGGTGACATAAAATATAAGGACATAAATAATGATGGAATAATTAATGACGAAGATATAGTTCCAATTGGATTTGCCAAATCTCCAGAAATTGTATACGGCTTCGGAGTGTCGATGGGATACAAGAATTTTGATATTTCTTGTTTCTTTCAAGGAGCAGCCAGATCTTCTTTCTTTATTAATTCCAAAGCAACGAATCCTTTCATGCAAATGGATCTCGGAGGAAACAACCTCAATGGTATGATGCAAGCATATGCGGATGATTACTGGTCTGAATCGAATCGTAATATATACGCTACTTTCCCAAGATTGTCAACCACTGACATTGCAAACAATAACAGAAACAGTACATGGTGGTTACGAGACGGTTCTTACTTGCGTTTAAAATCAGTCGAAATCGGATATACATTACCTAAAAGGCTGACCAGCCATCTAGGTATGTCCAATTTGAGAATCTATGCCAGCGGACTAAATCTTTTCGCATGGAATCGTTTTAAATTATGGGATGTAGAACAAGGAAACGACGGAATGCAATATCCGATTCAGGCAGTTTACAATTTTGGTATTAACTTAAGCTTCTGATTACATTATGAAATACAAACATTTATTCACTAGTACATTATTGGCGGTATTAATTACATCCTGCAACTATCTTGATATCGTGCCGGATAATATCGCAACGCTTGAAATGGCATTCAACACTCGAGCTAATGCTGAAAAATATTTAGCTACCTGCTATAACTTCGTACCTGCAGCAGCTAATCTTGATCACAACTCCGGCCTCATCTGCGGTGGAGAAATGTGGTATCTGAAACCAGAGTCCCACTACTATAAAAATATAACCTCATTCAACATTGCACGTGGTATGCAAAACTCTAACGACCCCTTATTAAATTACTGGGATGGAGGTCAGGGAGGCTACAACATATTCAGAGGAATCCATGAATGCAATATTTTTATAGACAACATCGATCGCGTACCTGACATGCGTATGGAAGAGAAAAATAAATGGAAAGCCGAAGTGATGACTCTGAAAGCATATTATATTTATTATCTCATGTTGCACTATGGGCCCATTCCTTTACTTAAAGAGAACATCAGCGTAGAAGCAGACTTAGATATGATGCAACTGGAGAGAGAAACGATTAATGATATCGTCACTTATACAACTGATTTATTGGATGAAGCCATGAACATCCCTTCCGGATTAACATTCAATGTGACTTCTCCACGCACGGAATTAGGGCGTATCACATTACCTATTGCGAAAGCAATCAAGGCTAAATTACTAATACTGGCTGCCAGTCCTTTATTCAACGGCAATACGATGTATGCTGAATTTGTCAATTCAGAAGGGATACCTTTCTTCGACCAAGAGTATAAAAAGGAAAAATGGGAGGCGGCAGCCGCAGCGTGCCTGGATGCCATCAACACTGCCCACGAAGCCGGAGCTTCTTTATACAAATTTGATGAGAAGCTAAATTATACTCCTTCATCAACTTTACAACAAGAGTTGACACTACGTAACACAATTACCGGTCGTTTTAATTCTGAAATAATATGGGCATTAGGTTCCAATGCAACAGATGGAATACAGAATCTATGCCAAGCGCATTTAACCAGCTATTCATTGGGGAACAGAATGATTCGTAGTTGCTCACAACTTGTGCCGTCATTAGAAATTGTAGAACAATTCTATACAGCGAACGGAGTCCCGATGGATGAGGATAAAGATTATGAATATGAAAACAGATATAAACTGACAACAACTCCAGAAGATGATCCTATTCATTTTACACCAAACTACACAACTATCAAGATGCATTTAAACAGAGAACCTCGTTTTTATGCCTATATTGGTTTTGATGGTGGAAAATGGTTCTCCATCGAATGCTGTAACGACAATGAAACGAGCTCCTATCCTATCAAATCAAAGAAAGGAGATATTGCCGGCGTTTCAGACGAACTATATTCACCGACAGGTTATTTCACAAAGAAATTGGTTAGTTATCAAAACGTAAACACCAGTGCGACCAATATCAATTACGTATATTCTTTCCCGATTATTCGCCTGTCCGATCTATACCTGCTATATGCAGAAGCTCTCAACGAGCTTAATGAAACTCCGACTACAGATGTATACTACTATGTACAACAGGTCAGGAATAAAGCCGGTCTGGATGAAGGAGGTTCTTTGGTAAATACATGGCGTAATCATTCCAACCGCCCGGATAAGCCAACCACCCAAAGAGGAATGCGTGAAATTATACAGAAAGAGCGAATGATAGAGCTTGCATTCGAAGGCCATCGTTACCATGATGTACGCAGATGGAAGTTAGGCTCTACATATCTGAATACTCAGATAAAAGGCTGGTCGGTATTAGAGCAGGACCCAGAGTACTTTTATAATGCACGAGTTCTCTTCACGAGAAAATTCATGCCAAGAGATTATTTATGGCCTATTAAGACAAATTCTATCAACAGAAATCCGAAACTTGTTCAGAATCCTCAATGGTAACTTTTAACATAAAAATGACAAAGATGAAAAATATAGCTTTTATACTTTTAATACTTGCAGCAGTTTGTTTTGCAAACTGCGCCGGTGATTACGAGGCCGAACCACGCGGTACGAATGATGGAAAAGCTCCGGCACCGATTACTAATATATCGGTGAAGAATGTAAACGGAGGAGCTATTATTAAATATACTCCTTCCGATGATGTCGATTTATTATACGTCAAAGCTATCTTCACTAATACCCGCGGAGAACAGCAGGAAGTAAGATCTTCCATGTATGTAGATTCTTTGGTAATAGAAGGGCTGGGGGATACACAAAAGAGAGAGGTCAAACTTTACTCTGTAGACCGCCACGAAAACTATTCCACACCGGCTATCGTGACTATTGAGCCTCTGACTCCTGCAGTCGTTCAGACACAAGAATCATTAAAAGTGACTGAAAGTTTTGGAGGTTTCTTCCTCGATTTCAATAATGCAGCAAGAAGTGCATTATCTTTCTACATTTACAAATGGGTAGATGAGCACAATGAATACGAGATCCATGACGTATACTCCTCACAACAGGAAGAAGGCCGCCTGACTATAAAAGGCTTAGAACATAAATTATTGAAATTAGCCATCTTCGTTAGGGATAAATGGGAAAACACTTCCGACACATTGTATGCTGAAATTACTCCTTGGAAAGAAAGCTTATTAGATAAAACAAAATTCCAACTTGTCAAAGTTATGGATGATGTCAGCTGGGATTACCACGAAGGTTATCATTCCCGTCTATGGGACGGGCAAATAGGTGGATGGAACTGGGGACATACCGAATACCCGATACCTTTCCCGCATGCCTTCAGTATTGATTTGAATGTCAATGTACGTCTCAGCCAATTCCAATTCTGGCAACGTCTGGACAGCCAAGACTTATTATATGCCCATGGAGCTCCCAAGTACTTCAAATTATATGGCTGCGAAGAGGGTAAAGATTTGCAGAATCCGGATAACTGGGTGGTATTATTTGATGGAGAAATGAAGAAACCATCCGGCGGGGCATTTGGTGATGCGCTTACTCAGGAAGATATTGAGGAAGCCCAAAGAGGCCATGTATTTACCCTCAACCAAGATGTACCATTCATTCGCTACTTCCGGTTCCAGAGTTTAATGTCATGGTCGGGAATGGAAACATCAGTTATGTCAGAAATCACTCTTTGGGGAGATATCCAAGGTGAAGAATAACCTTATAAAATAGCCAGAAATGAAAAAAGTAATATATATAATAACTACTATTCTCCTGTGTATGACCTCCTGCACAGATATTCATGATACCTATTCTGAATATATCAAAGACGGAGAACAAATTTATGTAGGAAAGCTGGCGGATGTAAAAATACATCCGGGATTTCAGCGCATGATGATAACGGGGTCTATGAAATATCTAGCCACAGCAAAGACTTGCATAATAGAACTTGTAGGTTACGACAAGGTTTTCACAACAGACATTGACAGAACGCAACCTGAATTCAGTTATGAAATCAAAGATGTGGAAGAAGGCAACTATTACGTTAAAATAACCACAAAGGATAAAGAAGGTAATACCTCACTATCCGAAACCTACAATGTAGATGTATACGGAACGGAGCACATAGCGACTTATTATCCCAAGCGAATTACCGATATACAATTCGTCATTGCCGACAACTCGCTCAACTTAATTTGGAATCAGGCAGACAATGTGGTGGAAGCAATAGTTAAGTACTATGATTCAAATGAGCAACTACTAACATTAACAGTGAAAGGAGATGCTGCTTCAACCAATTTACCTGATTGGAAAGCTACTTCTATATTAACAGTAGAAACACGAATCCTACCCAGCGAAACAGCATTGGATATCGTATCCCTGCCCATTTCAGAATACACTTTGCCCGACGATCCGATTGTAGAAATCCCCAGAACTAACTTTGCCAACGCAAATATGCCTTCAGATGTTGTAAACGGTTATGGCGGTTCAGTAGAAAAGTTATGGAACAATGATACATGGAATTATGACAGCGGTTATCATGCCGGCGATAATCAAGGAGTTCCTCATCATCTGACCATTGACATGGGACTTACAGCAACGATTACCGAATGCGAACTGTTCTTTACCGGATATGAAAGAACAGACTGGATGCCTCGATTATTCCAAATATGGGGAATTGAAGATGTAGAAGACCTGGAAAGCCATGAACCGGATGTTCCATCTATAAACCCGGCTTGGGAAGAAAGTGCGAAAGCAAAAGGATGGAAACAGCTGACTACAAAAAACATTTCTGTTTCCGGTTGGCAACCCAGTATTAAGTTCGCCTGCGATAAAGAACACGAAAATATAAGATACATCAGATACCGTATTGTAGAATCACTCTCAGCTCCACACGTAGGAATGGGGGCCTATGGTTCCGCCAGCGAAATCAAGTTCTGGGGTAAAAAGGTTAGTTTGTTACAGTGATAACAGTTGAATTTGTTTTTGCATAGGAGTGTATACAAAAAAAGAATGATACATTCCTATGTAAAAAACAAATTTGTATCTTGAATCCAAAAGACCGAAAGTTAATATGAAAAGAATACCATTGAGTTTATTCACGTTTTTATTCCTCCTATCCGGATTATGTGCAGCACCTACCAAGACTGTCTGGCAAATCGGGGAGAAAAATCATAGTGCCAGTGAGTTGGCATTGTCCCCTGACAAATACAAAGAGTTTCTGGCAAACGATTTTGGTTGGGAGGACAGGTTTTATATCATTGGATTGTCTTCCCCTCAAAAAGATTTTCCTTATGTTCTGCCGGGGCCTGCCGATCATTGGGGAGGAACAAGTTATACTGCCGGTATACGGACTCATGTTTTAAACATACTCTTTGGTATGAAGGAAGTTCCCGAAACGGACTCATGGAAATTAATCATAGACCTATTAGATACTCACCACGAATTTCCGGCACTATTTAAAATAACGATCAACGGAAAATCATGGAAATATGCCCTTCCCAAAGGAAGTGGAAAATCAATAGACGGTGACTATTCACAAATCAAACCGCATACGATCGAAATTCCTCTGAACTCCGGAGTGATCAGAAAAGGAAGCAACTCCATCGCGCTTACAAGTCTCGAAGGCTCATGGATTCTCTTCGATGATATCAGACTTATGGGGCCGGATAATGCTGAACTAAATGAAGTCAACAAATCCGTTTATCTCCGGGATGTTAAAGCTGCGGACTTTCAAACCACCAGTCCTGTAGCCCAACCACTATTAGTAGACATAGAACATCTTTCCGGGCATCCTCTCCTTGAAGTGAAAGTAGATGGAAAAAAGATACTGGAACAACGTTTGGAAAAAGGAAGATACATACTAGAAGCTCCGATGCCAGTTGTCAAGTCTCCCAAGACAAGCCATTACATCATATCCGCCGATGGTGCAATCTTAGATAAAGGAATGATCAGACGCGCACCTCACAATACAATCACACTGGCCGATTACATCGATACACGAATGGGAACTGCGCACTCCCGTTGGATGATAGCACCAGGTCCGTGGATGCCATTCAGCATGGTCAAATTAAGTCCGGACAATCAGGATAGCGGTTGGCAATCGGGATATGATCCTTCATTCGAGAGCATAGGTACGTTTAGCCACATACACGAATGGACCATGGCGGGTCTGGGCATCATGCCTGCCAACGGTCCTTTAAAAACGGAGATAGGCAGCCAGTCTTCCTTAGTCAAAGATGCCAATTCGTATCGTTCAGCCATCGACAAAACAAGTGAAGAAACGAAAGTCGGATATTATAAAGTAGACTTGACCGATTATCAAATCAAGGCGGAACTGACTGCCACCTCTCGGTGTGGTTTTCAGCGTTATACATATCCGCAAGATAAGGATGCCCGTGTCATGATCGACCTGAAAATCCCTAGTGAATACGATTACCAAATTGTTGAAGGAAGTATAAAGCAAACAGGAGCACGACGGATCGAAGGATTCAGCAAGCAGCTATCCAAAAATGTATGGTCGGCGGATGCGGATCAGAACTATACAATTTATTTCGTGATTGAATTCAATAAAGATATCAAGAAATTTGGAGGATGGCACGATCATACTTTATGGGAAACAGATACTATGACAGCCAGCTACCCTCAGCGATTCGGCTGTTATGCCGAATTTGATACTACCGATTATCCGGAAGTTATGGTACGTTCCGGAATATCTTATGTAGATATGGCAGGGGCTTCCAACAATCTTTCCAATGAGATAACGGAACCATTCGGGTGGAATTTTGAAGCTGTACGCAAACATCAGTCGGATAGTTGGAATAATATTTTAAACAGAGTCCGGATATACAGCAACGATTATCGGGAAAAGGCAAGATTTTACACCAATTTATACCGTGCGTTCTGCCGGAATACTTTCAGTGATGCAGACCGCAGATGGGTAGATGCAGCAGGCAACATTCAAAAGCTGGACGACCCGGATGCTGTCGCTTTGGGATGCGATGCCTTCTGGAATACTTTCTGGAATCTGAATCAGGTATGGAACCTGATTGCTCCCGAGTGGTCATCCAGATGGGTAAAATCACAGTTGGCTATGTATGACGCCAACGGATGGCTGGCAAAAGGTCCCAGCGGAATGAAATACATACCTGTAATGGTGGCCGAACATGAGATTCCACTTTTAGTAAGTACTTACCAAATGGGAATACGGAATTACGATGCGGAAAAAATGTTCCGGGCAATCATAAAGATGCAAACTACCCCAGCTCAACGTGTAGCCAATGGTTTTGCCGGCAACAGAGATCTGGAAACTTATCTGCAACATCAATATGTACCTGCCGACAAAGGACGTTTTTCTAACACATTAGAATACTCTTATGACGACTGGACAGTCTCTCAACTAGCAAAAGCACTGGGAAAAGAGGAATATTACCGAACATTCTCCGACAGAGGCAACTGGTGGAAAAACGCAATCAACCCGGCGACAGGTTATGCCCAAATGCGCTACAGCAATGGTGAATGGGAAAAGAACTTTGATCCGTTCAAATCAGGAGCTAACCATCATTATGTAGAGGGAAACGCCTGGCAACTTACTTTTTTTGTACCTCAGGACGTTCCCGCACTTACCGAAATTATCGGTAAAGAACGCTTCATCGACCGGCTGTCATGGGGATTCAAAGCCAGTGAGCCATGGAGGTATAATGCCCCGGGAGACCAGTATTGGGACTTTCCAGTAGTACAAGGTAACCAGCAATCCATGCATTTCGCCTTTCTATTCAACTGGGCAGGCCAACCGTGGCAAACGCAACAGTGGAGCCGTTCCATTATCGACCGCTATTATGGCTTTGACACATCAAATGCCTATTTGGGAGACGAAGACCAAGGACAAATGAGCGCTTGGTTCGTCATGGCTGCATTGGGATTATTCCAGACGGACGGAGGGTGTAACGCAGAACCCGTTTATGAACTGGGGAGTCCTCTGTTTGAAAAAATAAAAATAGATTTGGGAAAACATTTCGGTAGAGGAAAGCAATTTATCATCAAAGCTAGCAATACTTCGCGAGAAAATAAGTATATCCAGTCCGCCAAACTAAACGGCAAGAAGCTGAATTCTTTCAAATTTCCGGCAAAAGAACTGCTCAAAGGCGGCACATTGGAACTTGAAATGGGAGATCGTCCGAATAAAAATTGGGGAATCAAATAACATCATAAAAAAAATAGTAACAAATGAAAAAGATCTTACTCAGTCTTATCACAGCAGCCGTTTTATTATCATGTCAGTCATCACGTGACACATCACACAAGTATACAGCCATCACTCCGGGAGTAGAATGGCTCGACACCAACAACGAGAAAATAAATGCTCACGGAGGCGGTATATTATATCACGAGGGAATTTACTACTGGTATGGCGAATGTAAAAGTGATTCCACTTACTGGAATCCCAATGTTCCCGGTTGGGAATGTTATCGTACGGAAGCCGGTGGAGTAAATTGTTACTCTTCCAAGGACCTTCTCAACTGGAAATATGAAGGACTCGTTCTCCAACCGGAAATATCTGACACACAATCCGATCTCCATCCTTCCAAAGTGCTGGAGAGACCTAAAGTTATATACAATGACAAAACCAAGAAATTTGTAATGTGGCTGCACGTGGACAGTGACGACTACAATAAAGCTGCTGCCGGAGTCGCTGTTTCCGATTCACCGACTGGTGTTTTCACCTATCTGGGTTCGATGCACCCGAACGGGCAAATCAGCCGGGACATGACCCTATTCAAAGATGACGACGGCAAAGCTTATCATATCTACTCTTCCGAACAGAATTCTACATTATATATCAGTTTGCTGTCCGACGATTACCTGAAACCTTCCGGCACTTTCACACGCAATTTCGCAGGTAAATTCCGGGAAGCCCCTGCTGTGTTCAAACACAACGGACTATACTACGTCATCAGTTCGGGATGTACCGGCTGGAGTCCCAATGAAGCGGAATATGCAGTGGCTACCCAAATTTTAGGACCATGGACCGTAAAAGGAAATCCTTGTGTAGGAAAAGATGCCGACAAAACCTTCTATGGACAAAGTACCCATGTACTGCCGATTCAAGGAAAGAAAGACGCATACATAGCCATGTTTGACAAATGGAATAAAACAGACCTAATTCACTCAACCTATATCTGGTTGCCTATACAGTTCCGTGAAGACGGAAGCATGGCTATTCAATGGCTGGATAGCTGGTCACCTGATACATACGAATTCTAATTAAGATATAGCAACGGCATATCATTTTCTAAAAGGAACTCACATGAGAAAGATAAAAATTAAAGAAATCGTTTGTATCATCGGATTGTTGGGAACTCTCACAGCTCATTCTCAAAATACAGTCTGGCAAATAGGAAACAAAGATAAATCCGCCAAAGAGTTCAAGTTCTATAAAAACGATTATCGGAACTACATCAATGATGTTTATCTATACGAAGTAGGGAGAAATCATTCTGCTGATTTTCCTTACTTTCTGCCGGGGCCTAGTGATGCCTGGGCAGGTGGCATATCAGGGCAGGCTGTTATTGGCTTTTCATTGGCCGAAGCTCCTTCTCCGACAACCCAAATACAACTACGACTTCTATTTGCAGAAACTCATCCTTCCTCACCTCCCCGACTGGAGGTGAGGCTCAACAGCTTCGAGAAATCCATCCAAACACCCAAAGGCACAAACCCTGAATATCTGGACACAAAAGAAACAACTTCAAAAGAGTTATCCGTCACGCTTGACATTCCGGCTGATGAGTTCAGAGCAGGAAACAACACACTCACGATCCGAAATATATCAGGCAGTTGGGTAGCATTCGACCAGATAAAGCTGACATCTGACTCTCCTCTGCAAACAAACAATCTTACGACCAAAGCCAGTCTCGTATCTTCCGCCTTCTCTCCTGTATTGGTGGTCGGAAAGAAAAAAGAACTGAGACAGCCGGTCAAAATAAAAGCAGTCAACTGGCATCATAAAAAGAGACCGGTGGAACTGCAAGTCGGTAATTTCCCACCGGAAAGATACGTATTGTCCCCCGGAATAAATAACATTGAGACATCCATTCCGGAAGTCACCGCTCCATGTGAGTTACCGATCATACTGAAAGAACAAGGAAAAACCGTCAGCAAAATCAATGAAAAGGCAACTCCTGTCAAGAAATGGACAGTATATCTCGTTCAGCATACTCACACAGATATAGGCTACACCAAACCTCAAACCGAAATCCTGTCGGAACATCTCCGGTATATAGATTATGCCATTGAATACTGCGAACAAACAAAAGACTACACAGATGATGCGAAGTTCAGATGGACCTGCGAATCGGCGTGGGCTGTAGACGAGTATTTGAAAAACAGACCGGAAGAACAAGTGAACAAACTAAAAAAATACATTGCCGAAGGACAAATAGAAGTTGCATCCATGTATTTCAATATGTCGGAGATTGTAGACGAAAACTCTTTCAAGACTTTCCTTCAGCCTGTCAAAGAATTCAGAAAACATGGAATTCCCTCTGCGCTGGCCATGCAGAATGACGTCAACGGAATTGCATGGTGTCTGGCAGATTATCTGCCGGACCTCGGGATAAAATACCTGTGGATGGGAGAACACCATTACAAATCGCAGGTTCCGTTTAATATGCCGACTGTCTTCCAATGGGAATCTCCGTCAGGTAAACCGATCCTGACTTACCGTGCCGACCATTATAATACCGGCAATTTCTGGGGAATAGAGCAGGGAGACATTCAAAAGACAGAACCGAAGTTACTACATTATTTATCAGAACTGGAGCGTAAGCATTATCCGTTTGATGCAGTAGGCGTACAATACTCCGGTTATTTCACGGATAATTCACCGCCCTCCATCATTGAATGCAAACTCATCAGAGAGTGGAATGAAAAGTACGCATATCCTAAGCTACGAAGTGCCACTGCATCCGAATTTCTGGATTATGTAACGAAGCGATACGAGGATAAAATTCCCGCATACAGAGCCGCATATCCAGACTGGTGGACAGACGGTTTCGGTTCTGCCGCAAGAGAAACAGCAGCTTCACGCAAAACTCATTCGGATATGACAGCGGTAGAAGGGCTACTGTCTATGGCTGTATTAAAAGACAAATGCCTGCCACAGACCACTCACCAACGAATAGAGCACATACATGAAAGCCTGCTATTTTATGATGAACACACGTTCGGAGCATCCGAAAGCGTCAGTGATCCGTTGTGCGAAAACAGTCAGGTGCAATGGGGAGAAAAGTCAGCCTATGCATGGGAAGCAGTCAAAAGAACACAAATGCTGTATGAAACCTCCGTCGGTTTACTTCAAGGAGACCTCCGCAGAGGCAAGAACCCGACCCTTACGATTTTCAATACGTTGAACTGGAAACGTTCGGAGATGCTGACTGTATATATTGATTTTGAAGTGATCCCCCGAAACCAATTCTTCGAAATAACAGACTTTCAAGGACATTCGTTGAAAGTTCAACCGATCCGTTATCGCAGAGAAGGGTGCTACTATGCAATTTTCGCAGAGGATATTCCGCCTATGGGATACAAGACGTTTGAAATTGTCTTCAAACAACCGTCTACTGATACAGGAACTATTACAATAAACAATGCCAGTATCGAAAATCATTTCTACAAACTACAACTCAACCCGGACAAAGGAACGATCCAAAGTTTGTATGATAAAGAATTGAATTGTGAACTGGTCGATAGTTCGTCTCCATGGGAACTGGGTGCTTTTATCTATGAGAAATTAGGTAATCGTGACCAATTGGCCCAATATCGCCTGGATGATTACAACAGAACAGGATTGAGTGAGTGCCGGATCATCGACAGTTCGAATGGACCTATTTATCAACGTATCCTGTTGCAGGGAAAATCTCCGGGAACAGACGAAGCATTCGGGGTCAATCTGGAAATTAAATTATATCATGATACCAAACGAATAGAACTGGAGTACGCAATCAAGCGTCTGCCGGAAACGGATCCCTCAGGGATATACGTTGCTTTTCCCTTCCAACTGCCCGAAGGAAAACTGGCATTCGACGTTCAGGGCGGAACAGTTATATCTGGCAAGAATCAACTGGAAGGGACATCTACAGACTGGAATACTGTTCAAAACTTTGTATCGGTACAAAATAATCAGGCGCAAATTATTATAGGAAGCAGCCTCATCCCCCTCTATCAACTAGGAGACATAAATCTCGGTAAATTTCAATATCAGAAACAATACGAAAGGCCTCATGTCTACTCGTGGGTGATGAATAATTACTGGAATACCAACTTCAAAGCTTCCCAAGAAGGAGAGTTCCGTTGGAGTTACCATCTGACCTCTTCCGTTGACCCATCTAGCAACCTTGCTACCAAGTTTGGCTGGAGCTCACGTATTCCTCTATATGCCCGGGTAATGCCGACAGGAACAGAGAATCATAAACCCACAGAGTACTCAGCCTTCCATTTTGAGAAAGACAATTTCCTGATGACTTCATGTACCCCCTCTAAAGAAGAAGGTTATATACTACTGAATATTAGAGAGATAGATGGAAAGAGAACCAACCTCAGGATTTTAAATGAAGACGGGCAAACCATCCCCTTCACAATAGTAAACGCTATTGAAGAGAAATTGGAAAATGAAACGTCAGAGCATATATTTGAGGGGTACCAGAATAAATTTATAAAGATAAAACGTTTTTAATCAAAAGAATCAAATGCGTAGTCTACCCTAAAAAACGGAAGAATCATCACCACAAAGAGACGAGGAGATGTCAAAAGTCAGTAGCAACTCTCCTAATACTATTGACTTTTGCCCCTCATCATCTGTCAGAACGACCGGAAAGTATCTGCTCCAAACTTTCATCGACCACTCCCGCCAACTGAAGATTGGACAGCAAGCGGTCATAAGAAATCCTCCCTACTCCTTCCATTTTCAGCAGCCATCTCCATCCCTTTCCCGATACTAATTCCAGCAGTTGCCCTACCGTCCGGATTTCTTCTTTATACAAGACATTAGTCAGCCTCGTATCGGCCACTTTGCCGACAGACAATTGGAGTACCCTTTCTTCCTGATTCAAATTTATATTCTTGCTTTTATCCGCCAAAGACTGAAAACGGGCATCTATGATATGTTTCCGATAAGTAGCCAACACATTCTTTCTCACTTTCAGTCCTCTGAGATGAGAATTATAAATCTGTAACGCCCTGTCATAAGTAATTCGATGCCGATCGGCAACTTTCTCTATTGACTCCCCCATAGAGATGGAGTAGAAAATATCACGGGCTCCGGGATGAACAATCAATTGGGAAAGTTCACGAATAATAATTTCATATAGAGGTTTACACGTTTTCTGTGTTCGCAATACATATAGCAGATCATCATATCTGGAAATAATAAAGTCGCGTTCCAGCTTTTTCTCTTCCACAATCTTTGCCAGATAATCCGCTTGCAATCCAAGCCTTTTGTGAGCTTCGAGATAGGCAGTCAGACTTTCGTCATCCAAGAACAGTTGGTTGCCCATCCGGCAACTGGTAATGTAACCGAGATTCGCCCAGTTTCGCAGAGTTGCTTCCTGAACGCCATGTCTTTCAGACATTTGTTTTGTTGTGAGCCAATAGGACATAAAAAAACGGAACTAAGTTAATACTCTTACCTAGTTCCGTACCTTTTATATTATAAAAGAGTACGGAGCTGTCACATCCCGCTAATAGGAGGTAGTAACGGCTACCTGATGTATACGGGCAGACAGCCCGTACCCTATGAGAAGTCATAGAAGTACAGGCGTCTTCCCGGCATACATCAAAAAAATCCGTTACAATTTCCTATTAGCCGAGGAAACGCGCAATCGCACACCTTTAAACGGTATGCTACGTTCCGATGACAAAGTTACAAATAGTTTTCGGAAAATAACAAAAGGGGCTAATAAATGTTTGGGGAAAATTAGAAACAAAGCAATCGTCACTATTATATAAATTCAAAAGACTATGTTGTAACAATTAACATTACCAATCCATCATTTTATATTATATAAAAGTAGAACAGAATCTGAATTATTTCACAATATCATTCAGATCAAAGTAGAGCAAACGTGTAGCAGAATCCACATCTTCATCATTCAATGGGACAAAACCGTTTTTCATATAAAAAGGAACAGCAGCCGCATACGCATCAACAGTTAAAAAACGGCAACCTGTTTTATTCTCAATAATAAAATAACTTTTAATAAAATTCAATAGGAATGAGCCTATTGATTGACCTTTTACAGACAAGTCAACACCCAAACGACAAATCTTTGCAGCAGGATAGCTTTTTAAACGCTTCTCATTCACAAACCGATGTTTGCGGAAACGATTGAATTCAGTTTTATTTTCAAAATCAGACAAAGAGATCCTGTCATTGGCAAGACTGAAATAAGCAACTGATCGCTGATTAACTTTATTCTCAAGTACATAACTGACAGCCAGCAAAGCTTCCCGATACAGGAAAGATTCATTCAAAATAAAATCGTTCAAGTCGGTATCTCCGCAATCGAACGATTCTATTTTTTCTGAGGTATCTAGTTTACGCATCTCATACGTTGTCTCTATTAACTGACGATCCATATCTATTTTTTAAATATTTTCATTGCCAGTTCATAGTCCTTCAATCTTTTTGCCCGCTGCTCGGGGGTCTCCCTGCGTTTTTCTTTCATCCGCTCTTCAAACCGCCGTGCATCTTCTCCGAAAAGTATCGGAGTTTCTTTAATCGGTCTTGCCATACTCACCTATCTCCTTTCTTCATTTAATACGCTACAAAAGTAACCTAATAAATCGGGAAGTGCAAGTAACCAGGAATTTATCTTCGAGACATATATGTCTCAAATACACTCACTATATCTTCTCTATATTTCTTTATATCAAAAAGAAACACTACCTTTGCTCCAATGAGCTGAATATAAATAGAAAATAAAGCAACAACAAACTATAAAAGCATTCAAGAATCATGCACACACAGATAGACTTTAATGACATCCCCAAGAATTATTTATACTGTACCCACAACAAATGTCCACGCCACAGCAAATGCCTCCGCTATCAGGCTGCCCTCTGCATACCGCAAACGACTCCTTACTATTCGGCAGTAAACCCAAACCACATAGCAGGCAACGAAACCAACTGTACTTTTTTCAGTCCGTTCCGCACTGTCCTCTTTGCCTCCGGCATGGATCATCTGCTCGATAACATTCCGCATGCCATGGCCGTCACCATACGCAAAGAAATGTACTCCCTAATGGGACGTAACATGTATTATCGCATCCGCAACAAAGAGCGCCTTTTACACCCTGACGAACAAAAGCAAATTGCCGCCATCTTCTCAAAACATGGAATCAAGTTTAAGCCTGCATTCGATAAATACATAGAGAAATACGATTGGTAAAAGTAAAGATAAGCAATCATTATCAGACTATTACTAAGTAGTATTATTCTCACCACAATGAGAAGATTTTCTCATAGGTATGAGATTTTTTTCTCACTGCAATGAGAATTTTTTCTCACCACAGTGAGAAAATTTTCTCATCGTAGTGAGAATGGTTTGAGAAAAGTAAGAAAGATAAGTTATTACAGTAAAGGAGTCTTCGGTTTACTTTTAATGAGTTTTATCAGCCGACAGTGAGAACTGACGGAACTGCCACCAAAGCATCCCTCCTGCAATCAGACTGGCAAGGCAATCAGAGATAGGCATACTGATCCACACGCCGAGCTGCCCGTAAAACCGGGGAAGAATCAACAGGCAAGGAATCAGTACAAGCACCTGACGCGAAATAGACAAAAAGATAGCCTTGCTCGCCATGCCGATACTCTGGAAGAAGTTGGAAGTCACCATCTGAAAACCGACAATCGGGAAAAACATCACAACAATCCGTAAGCCCTTTGCCGAGATATTCACCAATTCTTCGTGCGTCGTAAAGATAGAAACAGCCAGTTGCGGAATAAACATTCCCATCAGAAAACCGATGGTTGTAACAATGGTCGCGGCATAAATCGTTATTTTCAGCACTTGCGTCACGCGCGGATACTGTTTGGCGCCGAAGTTATAGCCGGCAATGGGCTGCATTCCCTGATTCAAACCCATCACAATCATAACGAAGAGGAATACCAGACGGTTGACAATGCCGAAAGCTCCGATAGCCAGATCCCCTCCGTGCTGTTTCAGCCCTTTATTAATAAGGATGACGATAAAGCAGGCGGCAAGATTCATCAGGAAGGGAGCCATACCGATGGCCAGAGAATCAAAAACAATCTTCTTTTTCAGTCGGAAAATGCCTTTATGAAAATGCAGGAGTTCGTCTTTATTACTAAACAGTTTGAATTGCCAAAGAAGTGCGATGACCTGTGCGGTAATCGTAGCGATAGCCGCACCCTGTATTCCCCAGCCAAAGCCGTAAATAAAAATAGGGTCGAGTATCGTATTAATGACCACGGTAGCAATCGTGGCATACATCGCCTTCTGCGGATGCCCTGCGGAACGAAGTACTGCATTCAGGCCCAGGTAAAGATGGGTGATGACATTTCCCCAAAGGATAACCACCATATAATCGCGGGCATAGCCGACAGTCGCCTCACTTCCCCCAAAGAAATAAAGAATCGGATCGAGAAAGATCAGGGTAAGAACCGTAAAAGCCAGTCCGATGATAATATTTAATACCAGCACATTGCCAAGCACCCGTTGTGCCGTATCATAATCTTTCTGTCCCAGCTTCACCGATACCAGTGTAGCCGCTCCCACACCTACCAGCGAACCGAAAGCCGCCGCAAGGTTCATCAGCGGAAACGTAAGTGCCAGGCCCGAAATAGCCATTGCCCCCACCCCGTGACCGATGAAAATACTATCTACCATATTATAAAGAGAAGATGCCGTCATGGCGATAATTGCCGGAATGGCGTACTGCATTAAAAGCTTCCCGATTTTTTCCGTACCCAGCGCAGTGGGTGTCTTTTGTCCTGTCATACCTATTGTTTTGAGGGCGCAAAGATACAAAAAAGAGACGGATTACAGGATATATGAGAAAAGTTTCGTATTTTTGCCTCCAAAATTGAGTTAATACATAACGAAATGAATATATTAGAACTAAGTGAACAGGAAATTATTCGGCGCAATAGTCTGAATGAGCTTCGTGCAATGGGTATCGATCCGTACCCCGCTGCAGAGTATGTAACCAATGCTTTCTCTACTGATATAAAAGCAGAATTTAAAGATGAAGACGAACCGCGTCAGGTTTCTGTTGCAGGCCGTATTATGAGCCGCCGCGTGATGGGCAAGGCTTCGTTCATCGAACTGCAGGACTCTAAAGGTCGTATACAGGTATACATTACACGTGACGACATCTGTCCGGGAGAAGACAAGGAATTGTACAACTCTGTATTCAAACGCCTGCTCGACTTAGGTGACTTCGTAGGTATCGAAGGTTTCGTGTTCCGTACACAAATGGGCGAAATCAGTATCCATGCCAAAAAACTGACCGTACTTGCCAAGTCTATCAAACCGCTGCCTATCGTAAAATATAAAGACGGCGTAGCTTACGACTCTTTTGAAGACCCCGAACTCCGTTATCGCCAACGTTATGTGGACCTGGTAGTAAACGACGGCATCAAAGAGACATTCGAAAAGCGTGCCACCGTAGTGAGAACACTGCGCAACGCCCTCGACGAAGCCGGATATACGGAAGTAGAAACTCCGATCCTGCAATCCATCGCCGGCGGAGCAAGCGCACGTCCGTTCATCACTCACCACAACTCACTGGATATAGACCTCTACCTGCGCATCGCAACGGAACTTTATCTGAAACGACTGATCGTAGGTGGTTTTGAAGGTGTATACGAAATAGGAAAGAACTTCCGTAACGAGGGAATGGACAGAACCCACAACCCCGAATTCACTTGTATGGAACTTTACGTACAGTACAAGGATTACAACTGGATGATGAGTTTCACCGAAAAGTTGCTGGAACGCATCTGTATCGCCGTGAACGGAAGCACCGAAACCGTTGTAGACGGAAAGACAATCAGCTTTAAAGCTCCTTACCGCCGTCTGCCTATCCTCGACGCTATCAAAGAGAAGACTGGATACGACCTCAACGGCAAGAGCGAAGAAGAAATCCGTCAGGTCTGCAAAGAACTGAAGATGGAAGAAATCGACGACACCATGGGCAAAGGCAAACTGATTGATGAAATCTTCGGTGAATTCTGCGAAGGCAGCTACATCCAGCCCACTTTCATCACCGATTATCCGGTGGAAATGTCACCGTTGACAAAGATGCACCGTTCCAAACCGGGACTGACCGAACGTTTCGAACTAATGGTAAACGGCAAGGAACTCGCCAATGCCTACTCGGAGTTGAACGATCCGCTGGATCAGGAAGAACGCTTCAAAGAACAGATGCGTCTTGCCGACAAGGGTGACGACGAGGCAATGATTATCGACCAGGATTTCCTGCGTGCTTTGCAATATGGTATGCCTCCTACATCCGGCATCGGTATCGGTATCGACCGTCTGGTGATGCTGATGACAGGACAGACCACCATTCAGGAAGTACTGTTCTTCCCGCAAATGCGTCCGGAGAAAGTAATCAAGAAAGACCCTGCCACCAAATACATGGAACTGGGTATTGCAGAAGACTGGGTGCCGGTCATCCAGAAAGCCGGCTACAACACAGTAGCTGATATGCAGGATGTTAATCCGCAAAAGTTGCATCAGGACATCTGCGGAATCAATAAGAAATACAAATTAGAACTGACCAATCCAAGCGTGAACGACGTGACCGAGTGGATAAATAAACTTAAATAAGTTGAGAGTTGAGAGTTGAAAATTGAAAATGTTGTTCAAGCAACAACTTCCAATCTTCAACTCTCAACTTTCAACTTTCAACTTTCAACTAAATATGAAACTACCCGGTAAGATAGCGATAATGGGCGGAGGAAGTTGGGCTACAGCCATCGCAAAGATGTGTCTGGCTCAGGAAGACTCTATTAATTGGTACATGCGACGAGACGACCGCATCGCCGATTTTAAGAGACTTGGACATAATCCCGCCTATCTGACAGGGGTGAAATTCGACACGAAGCGTATCACTTTCAGTTCTAACATCAACGATGTCGTGAAGGAATCGGATACACTGATTTTCGTCACCCCCTCTCCTTATCTGAAAGCTCATCTGAAAAAGCTGAAAACAAAGATTAAGGATAAGTTTATTATCACTGCTATCAAAGGAATCGTACCCGATGACAACGTGATTGTATCGGAATATTTCACAAAAGAATATGGCGTACCACCCGAAAACATCGCTGTCCTTGCAGGCCCCTGCCACGCAGAAGAAGTAGCGCTGGAACGCCTCTCTTATCTGACCATCGCCTGCCCGGACAAGGACAAAGCGCGCATCTTCGCCCGCCGTTTGGGAAGCAGCTTCATCAAGACTTCCGTCAGCGACGACGTAGCCGGCATCGAATACAGTTCGGTGCTTAAAAATGTATACGCCATTGCCGCCGGCATCTGCAGCGGACTGAAATACGGCGATAACTTCCAGGCAGTACTGATATCCAATGCGATTCAGGAAATGAACCGCTTCCTGAATACAGTACATCCCCTGAACAGAAATGTAGATGATTCTGTTTATTTAGGAGACTTATTGGTGACAGGATACTCCAACTTCAGCCGTAACCGCACGTTCGGTTCGATGATAGGCAAGGGATATTCCGTTAAAAGTGCGCAGATTGAAATGGAAATGATCGCGGAAGGATACTACGGCACGAAGTGCATCAAAGAGATCAACAAGCATCACCACGTCAACATGCCGATACTGGATGCCGTATACAATATCTTGTATGAACGCATCTCACCCATGATAGAGATCAAATTGCTGACTGATTCTTTTAGATGAGAAAAATAAATAATAGGTAATAGGTAATAAGTATTAGGTATTAACCGTAGCCACCTAAGCTTTGCGTCTCATGCATAATACTTAATACTTATTACTTAATACCTATTACTTATTACCTATTACATATTACTTAAAATTGATAGATATGATTAGCTTGAACATTGAAAAAACATTTGGATTCATCTCCAAAGAAAAGGTTTCTGCTTATGAAGCCGAGGTAAAAGCTGCACAGGAAATGCTGGAAAAAGGAACAGGAGAAGGTAACGACTTCCTGGGATGGTTACATCTGCCTTCGTCCATCAGCAAAGAGCATCTGGCTGACCTGAACGCTACTGCAAAAGTATTAAGAGACAACTGCGAAGTAGTGATCGTAGCAGGTATCGGTGGCAGCTATCTGGGCGCACGTGCCGTAATCGAAGCGCTGTCTAACAGTTTCACATGGTTGCAGGACAAGAAAACTGCTCCTGTCATGATCTATGCTGGACATAACATCAGCGAAGACTATCTGTATGAACTGACCGAATATCTGAAAGACAAGAAATTCGGCGTTATCAATATCTCCAAATCGGGAACGACTACCGAAACCGCTCTTGCTTTCCGTCTGCTGAAAAAGCAATGTGAAGACCAACGCGGCAAAGAAACCGCCAAGAAAGTCATCGTTGCCGTGACAGACGCCAAGAAAGGTGCTGCACGTGTGACTGCCGACAAAGAAGGATACAAGACATTTATCATTCCGGACAACGTAGGCGGACGTTTCTCTGTGCTCACTCCGGTTGGTTTGCTGCCGATCGCAGTTGCCGGATTCGACATCGACAAACTGGTTGCCGGTGCTGCCGATATGGAAAAGGCATGCGGTTCTGACGTTCCGTTTGCAGAAAACCCTGCGGCTATCTACGCTGCTACCCGCAACGAACTGTACAGACAAGGCAAGAAGATTGAAATCCTTGTCAACTTCTGCCCGAAACTGCACTACGTAAGTGAATGGTGGAAACAGCTTTACGGAGAATCCGAAGGTAAAGACAACAAGGGTATTTTCCCCGCATCTGTTGACTTTTCTACCGACCTGCACTCTATGGGACAATGGATTCAGGAAGGCGAACGCTCGATCTTCGAAACTGTGATCTCACTGGATAAAGTAGACCATAAACTGGAAGTTCCTTTCGATGAAGCTAATCTGGACGGCCTGAACTTCCTTGCCGGCAAACGGGTGGACGAAGTGAACAAAATGGCCGAACTGGGAACTCAGCTGGCTCACGTAGACGGCGGTGTACCCAACATGCGCATCGTTCTTCCGGAACTGAGCGAATACAACATCGGCGGTCTGCTGTACTTCTTCGAAAAAGCTTGCGGCATCAGCGGCTATCTGTTGGGCGTGAATCCTTTCAACCAACCGGGCGTGGAAGCATACAAGAAAAATATGTTTGCTTTGCTGAACAAACCGGGATACGAAGAAGAATCAAAGGCTATTCAGGCTAAACTGTAATATCCAATAACTGACAATAAAAAGAAGCGGCCTCTCCGGAGACCGCTTCTTTTTATTATATTTCCTTCGTTACGTTAAAGTGACTCACTCCCTTTCAGGATTCATTCATTCTCAACGACTTCTGTTTTCAAGTCAATCACTTCCTGCGCTCCTTCACACTCCGCTTTTGAAGAGAGATAAAAAGATAATTGTACATCACCATTTTTATCTACATGCTCAATAGTGGCATGAACCAGCACCTTAGTCTTTGTCACGCCATCTTTGAAGCGCAACTGCCCTTTTTCTTCGTCTGTCAGATTTCCTTCGGTAGTGACTTCTGTCTTTTCATAACGGAGCTCAGTCTTCATCTCTTCCCCATTCTGAAGCTGGAAAGATTTCAGTTCGGCTCCATTGCCGTCCAAGATCAAAAACGCATCCACCTTATCTCCCACTTTCAAAGCAGGCATTTCACTCATCCGGTTTGCATAGTCTTCGCGGATGGTTTCTCCATCGCCTTGATCTACTTTCACATATAGCTTTTCTATCGTGATAACAGGGCTTTCTCCGCTATCCGAACAAGCACCCAGAAACAATGGCAGCAGAAACAATACTTTCTTTTTCATGCTATTGACTAGTTTTATCATGCTACAAAAATACATATTATCTTCTAAACGACAAATTATCATACGATTTATCATCCAAAACACAACCAGCAACTATCTCCTCCATTCTGTTATATCTCTCATTTTTTATGACTATCTTTGCTTCGTATATCTCTTTTTATCCCAAGAATAAATGAATTCTAAATAAAAGAACAATGGAAAAATTAGTAAGAAGACCGAATGCAGTGATATTGTTTATCAGCTTGTCACTACTGATGATGTTAACCACCGGTTGTCAGGAAATCAAACTCAAAGCAGGCATCGAGGCTGCCAACAAACAATGTCCGATAGACATGGGAGAGACCGGAAAAATCACCAGCATCGTCTATGATGGAGAGAACGTAGTGTATACCTTTTATCTGAACGAAGAGGCTGCCAACATCAAGACTCTGCAGAAAAATCCGGAAAGCATGAAGACTTCCCTGAAAATCATGTTCCAGAATCCGAATAAAGAAGTAAAGTCATTGCTGGACCTTGTTGTAAAATGTAAAGCGGGCCTGCAAATGATATATATAGGTAAAGATTCGGGAGAGCAGGTAGTCTGCGAACTGACAACAGATGAAATTAAGGAAATTCTCAATAAGGATGTCGACACCACCGAAAGCGACCTGGCTAAACTGGAAACGCAGGTACAGATGGCAAACTTACAGTTCCCGATACAGGCAAGTGAGGACGTTCTGATCGAGAAAATCGAACTCAGCGATGAAGCAGTGATTTATATCTGTCGTGTTGACGAAGATCTGTGTGATATGAACCAGATTAAAGCAAATGCCGCAGAGGTGAAACAAGGTATTATCGAAACATTAGGCAATCAGACCGATCTTGCTACCCAACTGTTTATCAAAAGTTGTGTGAATTGTGACAGAAATATAGTCTACAGATATATCGGCAAACAATCGGAAGCTCAGCATGATGTAGTGATCACCGTGCCTGAACTGAAAGATATGCTGAAAAAAGAATAAATATCAAACAGATTCCATTTAACCCAATTATGAGAAAGAAACTGAAAGCCGTCCTGTTCGATATGGACGGCGTGCTCTTTAACTCCATGCCCTATCACTCCGAAGCATGGCATCAAGTCATGAAAACTCACGGCCTTGATCTGAGCCGGGAAGAAGCATATATGCACGAAGGACGCACGGGGGCATCGACTATCAATATCGTATTTCAACGTGAATTAGGAAAAGAGGCCACACAAGAGGAAATAGAAAGTATATATCACGAAAAAAGTATCCTGTTCAATTCTTATCCGGAAGCAGAACGTATGCCCGGCGCATGGGAACTTTTGCAGAAAGTAAAGAGTGAAGGGCTGACTCCTATGGTAGTCACTGGTTCGGGACAGCTTTCTTTGTTGGAACGTCTGGAACACAATTTTCCGGGAATGTTTCAGAAAGAGCTGATGGTGACTGCTTTTGACGTGAAATATGGCAAACCTAATCCAGAACCTTATCTGATGGCATTAAGAAAAGGAGGGTTCAAAGCTGACGAAGCAATCGTTATCGAAAATGCCCCATTGGGCGTGGAAGCAGGACATAAAGCCGGAATTTTCACAATCGCGGTCAATACCGGTCCGTTGGACGGACAGGTGTTGCTGGATGCCGGAGCCGATCTGCTGTTTCCTTCTATGCAGGCACTCTGCGATAGCTGGGATACAATCATGTTATAAACCTATAAATACCGATTCTACTATGCAAAAGTTATTATCCTTACCTCCCAACTTAATTGACAGTTTTCATCAACTGGAAGAAGTGAATCATACTGACTGGTTTTGTACATCAGACCCTGTAGGCAGCAAGTTAGGCTCCGGAGGAGGAACGACCTGGCTGTTGCAGGCCTGCCATCAGGCTTTTGCACCGGAAGAGACTTTCAGCAAATGGATTGGAAACGAAAAAAAGATTTTGCTGCATGCGGGAGGACAAAGCCGCCGCTTGCCCGGCTATGCTCCTTCGGGCAAAATACTGACTCCCATACCGGTTTTCAGTTGGGAGAGAGGACAAAAGCTGGGACAGAATCTGCTGTCGCTGCAACTTCCGCTATACGAAAGAATCATGAAGCAGGCTCCGAAAGGCTTGAACACGCTGATAGCCAGCGGAGACGTATATATCCGTTCGGAAAAACCGCTGCAAGACATCCCGGAAGTAGATGTCGTATGTTATGGTTTATGGGTGAATCCTTCACTGGCTACTCACCACGGAGTATTCGTATCGGACCGCAAGAAGCCGGAAGTGCTCGACTTCATGTTGCAGAAACCTTCTTTAGAGGAATTGGAAGGATTATCAAAGACCCATCTTTTCCTGATGGATATCGGTATATGGATATTAAGTGACCGTGCCGTTGAGGTATTGATGAAACGGTCATTAAAAGAAGGCACGAATGATATCAGCTACTACGATTTATATTCGGATTATGGCCTGGCACTGGGAGAGCATCCCCAAACGACAGACGACGAAGTAAACAAACTTTCGGTAGCAATCCTGCCTTTACCCGGCGGAGAGTTTTATCATTTCGGAACGAGTCGGGAACTGATTTCTTCCACACTCGCCATACAGGATAAAGTGCGTGACCAAAGGCGTATCATGCACCGGAAAGTAAAACCGAATCCTGCCATCTTTATACAAAACTCGTTTACCAAAGTGGAATTATCTGCGGAGAATGCCAATTTATGGATTGAGAACAGCCACGTAGGAGAAGGATGGAAATTAGGTTCACGACAGATTATTACAGGAGTTCCCGAAAACCATTGGAATATAAACCTGCCGGACGGAGTCTGCATCGACATCGTTCCTATGGGAGACGCAGCCTTTGTCGCACGGCCTTATGGGCTGGATGATGTTTTCAAAGGTGATTTAAGTAATGACTCGACCACCTACTTGGGGAACTCTTTCACACAGTGGATGAAGGAAAGAGAGATTGGGCTGGAAGACATAAAAGGACGTACAGATGATCTGCAAGCTGCTCCTGTTTTCCCCGTAACGACTTCCATCGAAGAACTGGGTATTTTAATACGCTGGATGACAGCTGAGCCACAACTAAAAGAAGGAAAAGAGCTATGGCTGAGAGCAGAAAAACTATCCGCTGACGAGATATCGGCACAAGCGAACCTGGAACGTCTTTACGCACAGCGCAGCGCTTTCCGCAGGGATAACTGGAAAGGATTGTCCGCCAATTATGAGAAGAGTGTATTCTATCAGCTTGACTTGCAAGACGCAGCCAATGAATTTGTCCGGCTCAATCTGGAGGTTCCCGCTGTCTTGAAAGAGGATGCCGCACCCATGGTGCGTATACATAACCGTATGCTTCGGGCACGTATCCTGAAGCTGCAAGGCAATGAAGGCTGCAAAGAAGAACAAGCCGCGTTCCAGCTACTCCGTGACGGATTACTGGAAGCCGTTGCCGGAAAAAAGAACTATCCGAAACTCAATGTTTATTCGGATCAGATCGTATGGGGGCGTAGTCCGGTGCGCATTGACGTTGCAGGAGGATGGACAGATACACCTCCTTACTCTCTCTATTCGGGAGGAAGTGTAGTCAATCTGGCGATTGAGTTGAATGGGCAGCCGCCGCTACAGGTATACGTCAAACCATGTCACGAGTTCCATATCGTACTTCGTTCCATTGATATGGGAGCTGTGGAGGTTATCCGAAGTTATGAGGAATTGCAGGATTACAAGAAAGTCGGTTCGCCTTTCTCCATACCGAAGGCAGCACTTACCTTGGCAGGATTTGCCCCATTATTTGCGGCGGAATCTCATGCGTCATTAGAAAAGCATCTGAAAGCGTTCGGTTCAGGACTGGAAATCACTTTACTGGCCGCCATTCCGGCAGGTTCGGGACTAGGTACCAGTTCTATTCTTGCATCTACCGTACTCGGAGCTATCAATGATTTTTGCGGACTGGCATGGGATAGGAACGACATCTGCAATTATACACTGGTATTGGAACAATTGCTCACCACCGGCGGCGGATGGCAGGATCAATACGGTGGCGTATTCCCCGGCGTAAAATTGTTGCAATCCGAATCCGGCTTTGAACAACATCCGTTAGTACGGTGGTTACCCGACCAGCTCTTTGTGCAGCCGGAATATCGGGACTGCCATCTGCTTTATTATACCGGAATCACCCGTACAGCCAAAGGAATCTTAGCTGAAATTGTCAGTTCCATGTTCCTTAACTCCGGAAAGCATCTTAGTTTATTAGCAGAGATGAAAGCCCATGCGATGGATATGAGCGAAGCTATCCTGCGAGGTAATTTCGAAACTTTCGGCAATCTTGTCGGCAAAAGCTGGATACAAAACCAAGCATTGGACAGTGGCACGAATCCACCGGCAGTAGCAGCTATTATCGAACAGATTAAAGATTATACACTAGGATATAAATTACCCGGTGCAGGAGGTGGCGGTTACTTATATATGGTGGCTAAAGATCCGCAAGCAGCAGGGTGCATCCGTCGGATATTGACCGAACAGGCTCCTAATCCGCGTGCACGCTTTGTTGAAATGACGCTTTCCGATAAAGGATTGCAGGTATCGAGAAGCTAGGATAAAAGTCATATAAAAACAATAATCCCTTGATAACTGCTGATTATCAAGGGATTTTCATGTGACCCCGGTGCGATTCAAACGCACGACCTTCAGAACCGGAATCTGACGCTCTATTCACTAAGCTACGGGGCCATTTCCTAAATGCGATGACAAAAGTATAAAAAATCTTCTCATCTTCCTAATGATTCATCTTTTTTTATAGTTCTTAAGTCAGTATTGCCCCTTAACATTCTGTTATTTTGAAATGCTTTAGAGCATATACTTTATCAATTTGACAATCTTTTAGAGAATATCCAATACAGATATTAATATTATTCCTATCTTTGCCGACAATTAACAATCAACAATCCTATGAGTTACTTGATAAAACCAAAGAACTATAAACCGTTACTCGACTTAAAACAAACAGAGTTGGGAATCAAACAAATAAAAGAGTTCTTCCAGTTAAACTTGTCATCCGAATTACGCCTCAGACGCGTGACAGCCCCTCTTTTCGTGCTGAAAGGAATGGGTATCAATGACGACTTGAATGGTATAGAACGTCCTGTTTCATTCCCTATCAAGGATTTAGGTGACGCACAAGCAGAAGTCGTTCATTCATTAGCCAAATGGAAAAGATTAACTCTCGCCGATTACAATATCGAACCGGGATACGGTATCTATACCGACATGAACGCCATCCGTTCTGACGAAGAACTCGGAAACCTCCATTCGCTCTATGTAGACCAATGGGACTGGGAACGAGTCATCACCAACGAGGACAGAAACGTAGATTTCCTGAAAGAGATCGTAAACCGTATCTACGCTGCCATGATCCGTACAGAATACATGGTATATGAAATGTATCCGCAGATCAAACCTTGTCTGCCTCAGAAATTACATTTTATCCATTCGGAAGAACTACGCCAACTCTATCCGAACCTGGAACCCAAATGCCGTGAGCATGCCATCTGCCAAAAATACGGTGCCGTATTTATCATCGGTATCGGTTGCAAACTAAGCGACGGCAAAAAACATGACGGACGTGCACCGGACTATGATGACTACACATCCACCGGCCTGAACAACCTGCCGGGACTGAACGGTGACCTTTTACTTTGGGATGATGTACTGCAACGCTCCATCGAACTGTCCTCTATGGGTGTTCGTGTAGACAAAGAAGCGCTACAACGCCAACTCAAAGAAGAAAACGAAGAAGAGAGACTGAAACTTTATTTCCACAAACGATTAATGGATGACACACTTCCACTATCTATCGGTGGCGGTATCGGTCAATCCCGTTTGTGTATGTTTTACCTTCGCAAAGCTCATATCGGAGAAATACAAGCCAGTATCTGGCCCGAAGATATGCGTAAAGAATGTGAAGAACTTGATATACACCTTATATAATAGCTATGAACGTACAAATAGAAGAAAGCTGGAAAACACACTTACAGCCTGAATTTGAAAAAGATTACTTTCGCACACTGACAGAATTCGTAAAAAGTGAATATAGCCAGTATCAGATTTTCCCTCCGGGAAAACTTATTTTCAACGCCTTCAACCTCTGTCCTTTCGACAAAGTGAAGGTAGTAATCATCGGACAAGACCCGTACCACGGACCGGGGCAAGCACATGGACTCTGTTTCTCTGTAAACGACGGAGTACCCTTCCCTCCTTCTTTGGTCAATATCTTTAAAGAGATAAAGGCAGACATAGGTACAGACGCTCCTACTACCGGTAACCTGACTCGCTGGGCTGAGCAAGGAGTATTATTGCTCAACGCCACTCTGACTGTACGCGCTCATCAGGCAGGCTCTCATCAGAATCGTGGATGGGAAGCTTTTACAGATGCCGCTATCCGCGCACTGGCAGAAGAACGGGAACATCTTGTATTTATCCTGTGGGGAGCTTATGCCCAACGAAAAGGAGCTTTCATCGACCGCAACAAGCATCTGGTACTTAGCTCTGCTCATCCCTCTCCCCTTTCTGCCTACAATGGTTTCTTCGGAAACAAACACTTCAGCCGTGCAAACGATTATCTGAAAGCAAACGGAGAAACGGAAATAATATGGTAATACCAAATCCGATAGACCGGATTGAGACATAAAGAAAAACGGCTGCATCATCACAAAAGATCATGCAGCCGTTTTTTATATCTTATCCTTCCGGACTTATTCTCTATTCTTTATTTCCTTCATTAATACCACTGAATATTACTTTGCGTCTGGCTTCTCTGCTCATATTTCAAGTCTTGAAGAATACTTGCATTAGCACGAATGGTTACATTGTAGTATTTCCAGCGTCCGAATGGTGAAAGGCTAGCAGAAAGGTTAAAGCAGTGCAGGTCACGTGAGATCGTACAAGAAGTCTGCGTAATCTCTTTTGCCTGAAAGTCATAACCCGAATTGAATGAAAGCGACCAGTTATTGGAAATCTTTATATTTCCGTTCATATTAATATTGTGGGTATAAGTAAACGGATAACGCATTGAATAACGGTTGATAGGCTTAGTCCTGTCCTCACGAATATTGAATGAATAACTGAAACTTAAAGACCAAGGCATCTTGAATACCTGATAACCGTCCGGGTCGGCTTGCGCCTTCTCTACCTTCTTGGTCGTAGTTCCATCTTCCGTTCCTTCAGAATCTTCTCCGTCTCCATCTTCAGAATCCTTCTTATTCTTATCCTGTTCAGCGTCTTCCTTCGGACCGAACCACTTTTTCCAAGTGTCGTTATTAAAGGTATAGTTAAAAGAAGAACCATACCCCTGGAAACGCCCGAAACGTCCATAAGACCATTCCGTACGATTGCTGGTCACTACATTACCGTTCTTATCAAAAGCGTAGGCATAAGTTGCAAATGAAGCGTTCATATTGAAAGTATAATTCTTGGTCAGCTTCATACGGATATTCAAACTCAAATCACTCCAAGGTCTTTCCTTTGCCGCCATATTATAAGACATATTCGCACTCAAATCATCAATCAGACTGACCTTTTTAAGCGTGTCCTTTTTAGCATCATAATATTTCATTTCCAGATTGTTGGACAACGAGAAACTAACCGTTCCCGAACCTTCGCGTGATGGAACTCCAAAAGGTTGTCCCGTAAAAGGAGAATAATATTGAGTATTGCCATTATAATCGGTATATTCCTCCCAATACTTACTGAATCCGGGAGCCCCGCTCAGACTTACCTGCGGAGTAACAACGTGACGAATCTGTATCTCCTTCTTCTTCATAAAAAGAGGTTTATACATACCATACAGTTTCGTACTCAAACTAATGCTGGCAGAATAGTTGGATACCCGATAGAAACCATTAACGGTATCATTCAGGTTAGGGTCCAACTTATGTTCTTCCATATTATACGTCTGATTCATTTTACGGGTATACCAGCGTTCTGTATAGTTGACCGAAGGAGAAACCTGCAAATACTTGAACAGTGTAAAAGTAGCACTGATAGGAATATTATGATTCATTGCATTTTCCCATCCGCTGATACCGGTCTTGAACAGACGGTCGTCCTTAGTACGGATACTGTTCGTCAGACGTCCTGTATAACTGATTGATATCTTCTCATACCAACGCTCGGCTCCGGCAGCCTTCTTCCGCTTGAAGGGGAACAGACGGCTCAATGTAATATTAAGGTCAGGAAGCGTCACTGCAATGGATGAGTCACGCATAGTCTGCGCAATATTGGTCGTTCCCGACAAAGTCAGACCGATATCGGGGAAACTGCGGGAATAGCTGATACTTGATGTCTTTGTATTCTGAGTCAACAACTGAGAGTTATAAAGGTTGTTGATGTTAGATCGTTCGTAACTACTGGTCGAGAAGTTCACACTGGCGGAGAAAGTACTGTTCGGACTTGCTTTGGCATCCTGACGGTGGTTCCACACTACCTTGAAGTCTTTGGCAACCGTATAATCCGGCATTCCTTTGTCTCCGGTCTTGGTCACCTGATAATCCGCCTGCAATGTACCGGAGTATTTGTACCTCTTATTATAATTGGTCAATCCGGAAAGCCGCCATGAACCTTTCGTGAATATATCTCCTGTCAGCTTCAAGTCCATGATGTCGCTCATAGCGAAGTAATATCCGCCTTCCGCCAGACCGAAGCCACGGCTTGAATCATCCATATACGTCGGCATTATAAAACCCGAAGAATAGCTGCTGGAGAAAGGGAAGAAGAAAAACGGCACAGCCAGCGGCAGGGGAACATCTTCCACCACAAGATAGGCAGGTCCTGTCACTACATTCTTCTTGGGGCGCACTTTGGCTCTTGTCAGCTGCATGTAGAAGTGAGGATGGTCATGATGATCACAAGTCGTGTAGCGACCGTGCTCCATAAAGATTTCATCATTTGCTCCCTTCTTGGCTCTGCTACCGGTCACATAACCTTCACCCTGCTGAGTGATAATATCGGTGATTCCCGCTTTTTTGCTCTTGAAGTTATAGCTGATTGTTTCTGTATCGTATGCAGTTTCACCTTCTTTAAAGACAGGTTTACCTTTGATCGTTCCCGTTGTGTCTTTAATACCGTAGGCATGTACTGTACTACTGTCCAGATTCATGGAAATCACTTCCGCTGCCAGCTCAATGTTCTGGTAGTTGACTTTGCCGCTACCATAAAGTGTAGCGGCACCTCCCAATGTAAAAGTGGTGGAGTCGTTAGATTCATAAATAACCGGTGCATCGAGCGGTTGTTTCTTTGTCGGTGCTACAGAGTCGACGCGTACCACAACTGTATCCGCCCCTAACGAATCTTTCCTGTTAAGGGAATCCGTTTGTGCAGTGTTGGAGGCAATCATCCCTCTTCTTCGACGCTGAGACGTAGCCTCATCAGGAAGCATCAGCAAGACAATCAGCAATATGAATGATATAATTATTTTTGCTCTCAATGGCGCCATTAACTAATAGTTTTACGCTTGAAGTGGCAAAAGTACACAATCTTCATCAATAATGCGTGAGAATCTCCGTTATTTAATTATTTTTTAGTGCTATAAAAACAAAGAGCACCACCCATCAAAGCGGTTTAGACCTTCTTCACCATATTTTGCAATGCTTTTCCGGGCTTTTTCTACTGTCTTTTCTTCGTCAAGATGAGTTTTAGAAAAGAATTTATCGGCAAAACAGATTATTTGCTCTTCCAGAGTGACGGGCACCATCTCACGATGAGGAACAGGAAGCTGGCGTTCTATGATTTCTTCCAGTGTCAGTCCGGCTCCGGTGTGACGTTCGCAAACCAGTGCATGGCGTTCAAAACCTTCTTTTCGCAAAAGGTCTGCACCCAGATAACCGTGTGCGATGTAGGGATGCTCTCCGAAACATTGGATGGTGGGAGCATCGGTCATAAAGATTCCTATATCGTGCAGAAGCGCGGCTTCTCTGACAAAGCTGCGGTTGATAGGTAAGTTAGGATGTGCATCTACAATCTTCAAAGCTTTTTGGGCTACAGAAAGGCTATGTATTAGTAGAATGTGTCGTTGTTCCGTATCCTGCGGATAAAATTTGTCGATGATTTCTATTGGATTCATACTTTTTCACTAGTTATTACTTGTTCCCTTACTGATAAATGATATTTTTGTGCAATATTACAAAAATTTACTGATATGCAAGCCAGAAGTTCCCTCATTCTTTTCTCTCTGTTCATAATACTGTGTTCTACATACGCCAGTGGAAAAGTAATTACGGGTGCCGAGCGTATGGATCAATACCTGCCGTTAATCAAAGGAAAGCGGGTAGGAATGGTGGTAAACCACACTTCCATCGTCGGCACAGAGCCAATTCATCTGCTGGATACTTTATTAAAACAAAAAATCGATATAGTGAAAGTCTTTGCACCGGAACACGGTTTCCGCGGCAACGCGGATGCCGGTGAAACAGTAAAAGACGGAAAAGACAGCCGTACGGGAGTAACCATCGTCTCGCTCTACGGAGATAATAAAAAGCCGACTGCCGCCCAACTGAAAGATATCGATGTAATCTTGTTCGACATCCAGGATGTGGGCGCACGTTTCTATACATATATCAGTACGATGTATTATGTAATGGAAGCTTGTGCGGAAAACAAAAAAGAGATGATTATACTGGACCGCCCCAATCCATGCGATTACGTAGAGGGACCTGTATTAAAAGCCGGATATAAAAGTTTTGTCGGAATGCTGCCTTTGCCGGTTCTTCACGGTTGTACTATCGGAGAGCTGGCGCAGATGATCAATGGAGAAGGATGGATGACTACCCAGGCAAAGACTTGTCCGCTGACTGTGATTCCCGTAAAAGGGTGGAAACACGGACAGCCCTATGTACTTCCCGTGAAACCGTCTCCCAACTTGCCCAATGCACAATCCATCCGCCTTTATGCCTCACTTTGCCCTTTTGAAGCAACACGTGTCAGTGTGGGACGCGGAACGACCTTTCCTTTTCAGGTGTTAGGCGCACCTAACAAAAAGTATGGCGATTTTGCCTTCACTCCGCGCTCCCTGCCGGGATTCGACAAAAATCCGATGCACAAAGGAGTCACTTGTTATGGCGAAGATTTACGGAACGTAACAGACGTAAACGGTTTCACGCTCCGTTACTTTCTGCGTTTCTACCGTTTATCCGGCGAAGGCGCAGCATTCTTCTCCCGTCCCCGATGGTTTGACTTACTGATGGGAACGGATTCGGTACGCAAAGCGATCCTTAAAGGAGAATCGGAAGAGGAAATCCGTGACAGTTGGCAAAAGGAGTTGCAGACCTACCGTGATATGAGACAGAAGTATTTACTTTACTAAGGAACGGTTCCTCCACTTCTCAGCATTCCGTTCGAACTCTTCGGCTTTCTTTCCACTCAACCTTGCAGGCATTTCAAGTATCTCCGGAATGTCTTTTGCATTATCAATGATTTGAGTGCCGGAAGCGTTCTTCACAATACAGACATCATCGTACAGTGAGTCATTCTCCAGATAAGCTTGCATCCGGAGCGTGTCTCCCGTCACGTCGATATGCTGGTAGAAACGGCGGTTCGTCCCGAAACGATCATACTTATCATTGAAAGATAGACGGTAACTCTTCGGGGAAGCGTGGCTTACCAGATACAACGGGGTGGTCATTTCGCCCTCATCGTTCTTATTAGTCATACGGGCATAGTTATGCTCATGTCCCTGAAGCACTAAGTCTACTCCATATTCACGGAACAGTCCGTCGAACATCCAGCGCACGGCAAGGTTGTTCGTCTTACCTTTTATAGAATATACCGGGTGATGGAGCATGACGATCTTCCATTTCTTTTTCGAAGCCTTCAGCGTTTTCTCCAGCCATTCCCGTTGAGAGAAGAGGAACCAAGGATCACGGTTACTATCCAGCGTGATGATAGTGGCATCGTTGTAATCAACAGAATATACATTATTATTTTTATACCTCGATTCGAGCAGATAAGAAAAGACATAAGCAAATCGTTTCTCCAAAACACGTACCAGTCCTTTTACATATTCATGATTTCCCGGAGAAACCAATATCGGTTTGGTGGGAGCTATGGAATCCACGCTCTGATAGGCTTCATCCCAGTAACAGTTCATCGGACGCTCTGCAAAGTCACCGGCAAACATATAGAAGTCCGCCTGCGGATAGCGATGGCGCACATTTTCCATAAAGCCACGTGTCTTTCCACGCAAAGTATCCTGCACGTCACCTATAAATACAAAGGAGAAATGATCAGTCGAATCGGGTTGCATCGTGAACGAATACCAATCGGATGAGCGATCGTCATTCCATACCCGATAAGAGTAGGAATCGCCATAAGAGAGTTCTTTAAATTTTGCCCAGTTGGCATAACCGAACCCACCCAGTGTACGGAGAAATTTGGAAGAGCCGTCAACGAGAAGAGTATCTCCGGAACCGATCTTTGTATATTCCAGCTTTGCCTGCTTGGAAACGCCTCCGCACACCCAGCTCACATTACGGGACAGTTCGCCGTCATTTCCGAATGTCAGAAATACCCGTTGCGGGTCTTCCGTCAGCACATAGCGTATTTCAGGGATATTGTGGAACCAGACTTTCCAGCGTATCTTACAAATGACACCACCGGCAATCAATATCAGGAGAACGATGCCCCAAGCTATTTTCTTCTTCGTAATCTTCATTTTTCCGATTTTAAAAACTGGTAGCAAAGATAAATATAGTGTCCCATAAATCGGAAATTATGTCCTTTTTTAACCTTTAACAAATTCACATCTACATGAGAATTTAAATATCTAAAATTGCTGTCATCTGTCACCAAAAGCTAAATAACACATTGATTATAAGCTAATAAAGAGGTGACAGCAGGGCGTGACAGCATTGTGACAGCACATTTTGTTGTCACAATGCCGTCACGCTTTGCTGTCATATCCTGCTACTATCATATATTGCTCCTTGGAATGATAAATCAAAGAATAGCTTAGTCTAGTTGGTTTCCATGCGATGAAACTATAGTTCCAAAGCATTGAAACCAATAGTTTCAAGCCGCAGAAACTTTAGTTCCAAGCTGAAGAAACCAAAGTTTCAAGCAGAGGAAACTCCAGTTTCAAGACGATGAAACTAAAGTTTCATCAAGCAAAAAACAATTTCTACAATAGGAAACTATCAGCAGTAAGGTAGCTTCAGTCTCTTGTTTTTCTCTTCTTCCACAATTGCCAGCTATTAATAATATTTTGCCACATATTAACACATCACCATACAAATCTGATTATCAGCAAATAAATCCACCTATTACTAATAGCAGGTAACAAAAAAACGAAGAAAATCGCTTAGTGGTGGGCTTCGTGTACAAAGGCAACAAAGGGAAATTACCTGCCAAAAAAGAGATAGGCTTTCGCTCTACAATAACTTTCTCAGTTCCTCAATGTCAGGCAAGGCGTTACGAAGTCGTTCCGGCATATCTTTGGATGTACGGTAAGTAGCGACTCCCATCGGCTTGTTATAATCACGAACTGCAAATTCTACAAAAGTTTGATTCATTTCTCTGCAAAGTATTATTCCGATAGAGGGATTCTCGTGCGGTTTTCTCACATATGCATCCAAAGCGGAAAGATAAGTATTCAGTTGTCCTAAATACGAACTGCGGAATTTCCCAGACTTCAATTCAACCGCCACTAAAGAATTAAGTTCCCGATTGAAAAACAACAAATCAATGAACATTTCCTCTCCAGCCACTTCAACACGATATTGATTGCCTATAAAACTGAAATCCTGCCCAAAAGTCATAATAAACTTCTTCACGTTGGCAACAATCGACTTTTCTACTATCTTTTCGTCTAAATCCTCTTCCTGCTCATCCAGTTCCTCCACATTGATGAAATCAAGCAAGTATTCATCTTTGAATGAACAAACAGCTTTTAGCGCTTGCTTAGTATCAGGCAATGTTTGTGCGAAATTGTTAGGCAAAGTTCCCCGGTGGCTGTACAGGTCTGCTTTTAAGTAATCCCTTAAAGTGTATTTACTCCAATAGCGAATAGCGCACTCATGTATATAAAATAGCCTTGCTTCCAAAGTTTTAGCTTTGGATATTATTTCGGTATGATGACTAAAGCCGATTGAAAAGAAGTCTGACCAGTTAAATTCATCAGCCAGTGGCTGGCGATTTAGAACAGGTTCCCATTCTTCATAGAAAACTCGCATATTCTTTATATTCGAAGTTGAAAATCCCCTTAGCCCCGGCAATTCTTTTTGCAACAGAGAAGATATTTGCTCTATTGCTCCTTTACCCCAAAAGCCTATACGGGAATTTTTCGACACGTAACGTCCGATGCCGTAATAAAGAGATAGCTGTTCTTTGTTCACCGATGTGGCTGCACGGTACTGGCTGCGCAGAATAGCTTCTTTTATGGTCTTTACCGCTTCTCTATAATTCTGATTTATATCCATTTGCGTTTTGTTATATGCGACAAAAGTACAAAAATAATGCTGGCGAAAAGAAAACAAAGGTGTTTTTCTCTTTTCGCCAGCATACATATTTTGCTGTTCATGGAAGGAACAATGCTCCTACAGCCGAATCATATTCTGTTGAACCATAATGATAGCTATCTATACGCTCCTCTATATAAGTAGGAAAATAAGAAAAACAAAGGAAAAGAGAGATACAAACAACAAATGACTAAATATCTTATATTCACTATTTTATCTCTTTCTTTCTCTTCTTCCACAACTGCCAGCTATTAATAATATTTTGCCACAGTACATACGAACCGGGAGCAACAGACGATAACGGGTTCAGATAAGTATGCGCCATCCAGATAGCAAGAATCGTATTCTTCTGCCCCAGTGCCTGCCCGCCACTGATGCGGTCATTATAGACCGAGCCGATAGTCTTTCCCAAAAAGAACTGCAAGCAACAAGCAATCAAGGCACCGACCGCAATCATTATTTCCGTGAATCCATCCGCAGGATCGTTCAGTAACGAATACAGGGTCTGAGCCGTCACAATAGCCAAAGAGACCGCCCACAAATAAAAGGCGAGTTCATGGTATCCCAGTAACTTCTGATGCACTTTCGGCAGGAATTTACTCAACAGCCATGCTGCAAGGAAAGGACAGATCAACAAGGGGAACACCTTACTCAAAATAACCCAAAATGCTCCCCAAAAACTTACATCCGGATTTACCTCTATCAAAGGGAAGAGAATAGGCACCGCAATAGCAGCACCGATATTACCCAACAATGTATAAGTAGTCAGACTTGCCGCACTCCCTCCCAACTTGGAAGTAATCACCGCAGCAGCCGTAGCCGTAGGACAAATAATACATACCATCACCCCCTCCGCTACAATCTTATTGAAACGGTAAAGCAATAAATAAGCAAGGAAAGCACCCCCGATCTGAATCAGCAACAACCATGCGTGCAACGGTTTAGGCTTCAAATCATGCGGTGATACCTTACAGAAAGTCAACAGTAACATCGTAAAGATAAGATAGGGAGTCAGAAAAGAAAAGTAGATAAATATCGGATAACCGACAGCACCTACCAGCATCGCAATAGGCAACGTCCAATTCTTCAAAAACTTAAGCATCGTCGTATATTTTTTCTTGGAGGTGCAAAGTAACAGAGATTTCGGGAGAAAAGCTACCATTAAACCGAAAAAAACACAAAACTTAAGTGTAAATCATGAGTTTTCTGCAAAATTCTACTACATTTGCACCGTATTTAAATATGAAACCGCATAGAACCTACATATTATATATATCAATCTGCCTCTGGCTACTTGCTTCTCCCCTATGTATCGGCGATTTATGGGGGAAAGATTTTGTAGTAGTCATCGATGCCGGACATGGCGGTCACGACCCCGGTGCCATCGGGAAAATATCCAAAGAGAAAAACATCAATCTGAACGTCGCACTGAAACTGGGAAACCTGATCAAAAAAAACTGCGATGACGTCAAAGTGATCTATACCCGCAGCAGGGATGTCTTTATCCCCCTGGACCGACGGGCAGAAATAGCCAATAACGCAAAAGCCGATCTCTTTATCTCCGTCCACACCAACGCTCTGGCAAAAAACCGCACCGCCAAAGGAGCTTCTACATGGACACTGGGTCTGGCCAAATCCGATGCCAATCTGGAAGTAGCCAAACGAGAGAACTCGGTAATCCTCTATGAAAGCGACTATCAGACCAGATACGCCGGCTTCAACCCGAACTCGGCGGAATCCTACATTATCTTCGAATTTATGCAGGATAAATACATGGAACAAAGCGTACATCTGGCATCACTTGTACAGAAGCAATTCCGCCATACCTGCAAACGGGTAGACCGCGGAGTGCATCAAGCCGGATTCCTGGTGCTGAAAGCAAGCGCCATGCCAAGTATCCTGGTAGAATTGGGCTTCATCTCAACTCCGGAAGAAGAACGCTATCTCAACTCGGAAGCCGGAGCCAACACAATGGCCAAAGGCATCTACCACGCATTCTTAAACTACAAAAGAGAACAGGAGATACGCCTGACCGGAGCCAGCAAAACAATTATCCCAACCGAAGAACCGGCAACAAGCGCTCCGGAACAAAGGGAACTGATGGCCGAAGCAAGTACAACACCCGCCACCGCCACAAAAACAGCTCCCAAACGGCCTATTGTCTCAGAAAGCGCAACCAATGACAGCGAAATAACGTTTAAGATACAGATACTCACCTCCTCAAAGCCTCTTACTAAGAATGACAAACGACTGAAAGGACTGAAGGATGTGGATTATTACAAAGAAAAAGGACTGTACAAATATACGTATGGCGCTTCCAGTGATTATAATAAAGTGTTACGCACCAAGCGTACCATCTCGGCACAATTCAAAGACGCATTCATCATCGCCTTCCGAAACGGCGAAAAGATGAATGTAAACGAAGCGATAGCCGAATTTAAAAAAAGAAGAAATAAATAGAAAATAAAATGAAGTACATTACAAAAGAAGTTCGAATAGGAATTGCAGGTATCGTAGCATTATGCGTGCTTGTCTATGGAATTAATTGGCTGAAAGGCATACATATGTTTCAGCCTTCAAGCTATTTCTATGCCAAGTTTCAGAATGTAAACGGACTGACCAAGTCGAGCCCTGTTTTTGCTGATGGCGTTCGTGTAGGTATTGTACGCGACATCGAATATGACTATGTAAATCCCGGAAATGTGATCGTTGAAGTCGAACTGGACACCGAACTCCGCATCCCGAAAGGAAGTAGCGCAGAACTTGTATCCGAACTGATGGGAGGCGTACGCATGAATATTCTTCTCGCCAACAACCCGCGTGAGAAATATGCCATAGGCGACACCATCCCCGGCACATTGAACAACGGAATGATGGAAAGCGTAGCGAAACTCATGCCCCAAATTGAGAGTATGTTACCGAAACTGGATTCCATCCTCACCTCACTGAACAACATCGTAGGTGACAAGAGCATCCCTTCTACGCTGCACTCTATCGAAACGACTACCGCCAATCTTGCTGTAGTCAGCTCTCAGATGAAAGGACTCATGAGCAAGGACATCCCCCAGCTGACCGGCAAGCTCAATACCATCGGAGATAATTTTGTAGCTATCAGCGGTAACTTGAAGGAAGTGGACTACAGCGCCATTTTCCAAAAAGTTGACGCAACACTCGCTAACGTAAAAATGATTACAGAGAAGTTGAACAGCAAAGATAACACTATCGGACTACTCTTCAACGACCCTGCTTTATATAACAATCTGAACGCTACCACAGAGAATGCGGCGAGCTTACTGGAAGACCTGAAAGCACACCCCAAACGGTACGTTCATTTCTCTTTATTCGGGAAGAAAGACAAGTAGCAAATCTTTCTTATATAGATTTTATCTAAATAAGCAGGCGGTATATAAAAGGGAGTATAACCTCTGCAAAAGTCTATCTACAGACCGAAATAATATTCCCGTACAAACAAGTACGGGAAGTATAAAAGAGCAAGAATAAAACGATAAACAACTAAAATACAGATACTTATAATTTTGCAAGAGAGGGGAAACAGACAGTGTTCCAACACAATTCTATAAGTCATTGAAAGTAAACACATTATTGTTTGCCCGAGAAAAACAAGAAAAAGCTAATTTGTTTTTTCCAAATAAGATTCCCAATTTTGCAAACGTAGAAGTTTCGCTTAATTTAATAAATGTATTAAAGTCACTATGATTGAATCAAATCATGTTGTACTTTGGAACCGCTGTCTCGAAGTAATTAAAGACAATGTTCCAGAGACGACATATAATACTTGGTTTGCCCCGATTGTTCCATTAAAATATGAGGACAAAACATTGATCGTACAGATCCCGAGCCAGTTTTTCTATGAAATACTGGAAGAGAAATTCGTGGATTTGCTGCGAAAGACATTGTACAAAGCTATTGGCGAAGGCACCAAGTTAATGTATAACGTCATGGTCGACAAGACTTCGATTCCGAATCAAACCGTGAATCTCGAAGCAAGCAATCGTTCTACAGCTGTTACTCCTAAAAGCATCGTCGGTGGCAACAAGGCGCCCAGTTTCCTGAAAGCTCCTGCCGTACAGGACTTAGACCCGCACTTGAACCCGAACTATAACTTCGAGAACTTTATAGAAGGATACAGCAACAAACTTTCAAGAAGCGTAGCAGAAGCGGTTGCGCAAAATCCAGCAGGTACTGCCTTCAATCCATTGTTCCTTTACGGAGCGTCCGGAGTGGGGAAAACACACCTGGCAAACGCAATCGGTACTAAAATCAAAGAATTATATGCCGATAAAAGAGTATTGTATGTTTCGGCACATCTGTTTCAAGTGCAATATACAGACTCCGTACGTAATAACACGACCAACGACTTTATCAACTTCTACCAGACAATTGATGTATTAATCATTGATGATATTCAGGAATTTGCCGGAGTAACGAAAACTCAAAATACTTTCTTCCATATCTTCAATCATTTACATCAAAACGGAAAGCAGCTTATACTGACTTCCGACCGTGCCCCGGTATTATTGCAGGGTATGGAAGAACGTCTGTTGACCCGTTTCAAATGGGGAATGGTGGCAGAACTGGAAAAACCGACTGTCGAACTCCGCAAAAACATCCTGCGGAACAAGATACACCGCGACGGTCTGCAATTCCCACCGGAAGTGATCGACTATATCGCTGAAAATGTAAATGAGAGTGTACGAGACCTGGAAGGTATCGTCATCGCCATTATGGCACGCTCTACTATTTTCAACAAAGAAATAGACCTGGATTTAGCCCAACATATTGTACACGGCGTAGTTCACAACGAAACAAAAGCAGTTACCATTGACGATATACTGAAAGTAGTATGCAAGCACTTTGATCTGGAAGCATCGGCTATTCACACCAAATCCAGAAAAAGAGAAGTGGTTCAGGCACGTCAGATTGCAATGTACCTGGCTAAGAATTATACGGATTTCTCAACTTCAAAAATCGGTAAGTTCATCGGCAATAAGGATCATGCGACAGTGCTGCATGCTTGCAAGACTGTAAAAGGTCAGTTGGAAGTAGATAAAAGCTTTCAGGCTGAGGTACAGGAGATTGAGTCGTTGCTGAAGAAGAAAGCATAATTCAAGTAATAGGTATTAAGTAATAGGTAATATCGAAGCTGCATAAACAAGTGCAGTCCGCATAACTATTACCTATTACTTATTACCTATTACTTATCATTAGAATCCTTGTTGACGAAGCACTTTCAACAAGTTCTCAGACATAAATTCATTGTCTTTCTTTGTATAACGTACATCCGTAAATACCTGTGCCAGAGTTTCTTTCTTATTTTCTTCTATAAACTGTTTATTTTCCGGCAGTGATTCTTTATACTCGTACAAGCGATCGATGTCTTCCGGAGTATAATCATGGTAAACTTCCTGATGCACGGCAGCTTCGAGAGGCAAGCGGTCCACCTGGGCCGGAGTACCGTCCGGATAGCCGACTGTGATCGTCGTAATAGGGAATACCAGTTTCGGCAGTTGAAGTGTATCGATGATCATTTGCGGATTATAAGTAGTCGTTCCCAGATAACAGATACCCAAGCCTGCCTCTTCAGCTAACGTGCAGAAGGTTTGCGCAACCAACAAGGTATCCATAGACGCATTCATAAAAGACATTAAATTATCGTAGCCGGGAACAGCGTTTCTCTGTTCACACCACTTGCTGAAACGGCGGAAATCGGCACAAAAAGTAAGCACGACAGGTGCCCCTTTTACCATCGGCTGATTGAAATGAGCAGGAGAAAGTTTCTCTTTCATTTCTGCATCGCGAGTCACTATAACACTATAAAGTTGCATCCCTCCCATCGTAGAAGCGCGGAAAGAGGTTTCGAGCAAATCATTTAACAAATCAGGAGCAATATCTTTTTGCTGGTATTTCCGGATTGTTCTTCTGTTCTTTACGGTTTCAAACATATCTTTTTTTTGCAAAGATACAAAAAGAAATATTATTTTGCCATATCAATGAAATAATCTAATTTTCTTTTTGGAAAACTTAAAGCCATGAACAAAAAGCAAAGTTATCTGTTAATCAAAGACTTAACAATAACAAACGGAAAACTTAAAGCCTGTTGATAAAATGTTGCATTTTTATTTTGATAGATAAAAAAACATTCTTAGCTTTGCAGCCACATTTGTTACTGATAAGTAAACTTCTACACATTACTTATTAAATAATAAAATCTAAGACACATTGGATCGTGGAAAAACAAATTTATTCTTATGACGAAGCCTACGAAGAATCTTTACGATATTTTCAAGGCGACGAGCTTGCTGCAAGGGTTTGGGTAAACAAGTACGCAGTAAAGGATTCTTTCGGAAACATCTATGAAAAATCTCCGGAAGATATGCATTGGAGAATTGCCAATGAAGTAGCACGTATCGAGGCAAAGTATCCGAATGCACTGACAGCAAAGGAACTGTATGATCTGCTGGATCATTTTAAGTACATCGTTCCGCAAGGAAGCCCGATGACGGGTATCGGTAATGACTATCAGGTCGCTTCACTATCCAACTGCTTCGTAATCGGGGTAGACGGCGCAGCAGACTCTTATGGCGCTATCATCAAAATCGACGAGGAACAAGTACAGCTCATGAAAAGGCGTGGAGGAGTAGGTCATGACTTGTCTCACATCCGCCCGAAAGGTTCTCCCGTTAAAAATTCGGCATTGACTTCCACTGGTCTCGTTCCGTTCATGGAACGTTATTCCAACTCTACCCGCGAAGTAGCTCAGGACGGTCGTCGTGGTGCACTGATGCTGAGTGTGTCTATCAAGCATCCGGATTCGGAAGCCTTCATCGACGCTAAAATGACGGAAGGAAAAGTTACCGGAGCCAATGTTTCCGTAAAGCTGGACGACGCTTTCATGCAGGCGGCAGTTGACGAGAAACCTTATATACAACAATATCCGATTGAATCGGCAAATCCGACTACCACTAAAGAAATAGATGCTTCCACATTATGGAAGAAGATTGTGCACAATGCATGGAAATCGGCAGAACCCGGTGTTTTATTCTGGGATACGATTATCCGTGAATCTGTGCCCGATTGCTACGCAGATTTAGGTTATAAGACTGTATCTACCAATCCATGCGGTGAAATTCCATTGTGTCCTTATGACTCTTGTCGTCTGCTGGCTATCAATCTATATTCTTATGTAGTAAATCCGTTTAAACCGGATGCCTATTTTGATTTCGAATTGTTCAAAAAACACGTTGCGCTGGCTCAACGCATCATGGACGACATCATCGACCTCGAACTGGAGAAGATCGAACGTATCATGGAAAAGATCGATCAAGACCCGGAAGGCGAAGAGGTAAAACATGCCGAACGCAACTTGTGGAACAAGATATATAAGAAGAGCGGTCAAGGTCGCCGTACAGGTGTGGGAATCACTGCGGAAGGCGATATGCTTGCTGCTTTAGGTCTGCGCTACGGAACCGAAGAAGCAACCGAATTCTCTGAAAAAGTACATAAGACAGTGGCCCTCGGTGCCTATCGTTCTTCGGTTGAAATGGCAAAAGAACGCGGTGCTTTCGAAATATACAGCAATGAGCGTGAACAGAACAATCCGTTCATTCAGCGTCTTGCCGAGGCTGATCCGGAACTGTACGCAGAAATGAAGAAATATGGCCGTCGTAATATTGCATGTCTGACGATTGCTCCTACAGGAACAACCAGTCTGATGACACAGACGACTTCCGGTATCGAACCGGTCTTCCTGCCCGTTTACAAGCGCAGAAGAAAAGTAAACCCGAACGATACGAATGTACACGTTGACTTTGTTGACGAGACAGGCGACGCATTCGAAGAATATATTGTATTCCATCATAAATTCGTGACATGGATGGAAGCTAACGGATACGATCCCGCCAAGCGTTATTCGCAGGAAGAGATTGACGAGCTGGTGGCTAAGTCACCTTATTATAAAGCGACTTCCAATGACGTAGACTGGTTGATGAAAGTAAAGATGCAGGGAAGAATCCAAAAATGGGTAGACCACTCTATCAGCGTAACCATCAACCTGCCGAACGATGTAGACGAGGATCTTGTCAACCGCCTGTATGTAGAAGCATGGAAATCCGGTTGCAAAGGATGTACGGTATACCGCGACGGCTCACGTTCCGGAGTATTGATTTCAACCAAATCGGATAAGAAAGAAACTCTTCCTCCTTGCAAACCGCCTACGGTAGTAGAAACACGCCCAAGAGTACTGGAAGCCGACGTGGTTCGTTTCCAGAATAACAAAGAAAAATGGGTGGCTTTCGTAGGACTGCTGGATGGACATCCTTACGAGATATTCACCGGTTTGCAAGATGACGACGAAGGTATCCTGTTGCCGAAAAGCGTAACCAGCGGACGCATTATCAAGAATGTAGACGAGGACGGAACCAAGCGTTACGACTTCCAGTTCGAAAATAAACGTGGATATAAGACGACTATCGAAGGATTGTCAGAGAAGTTCAACAAGGAATACTGGAACTATGCGAAGCTGATCTCCGGTGTACTCCGTTACCGGATGCCAATCGAGCAGGTTATCAAGCTGGTAGGTTCTCTGCAACTAAACAGCGAGAGCATCAACACTTGGAAGAACGGTGTAGAACGTGCATTGAAGAAATATATTCAGGACGGAACGGAAGCCAAAGGAAAGAAATGCCCGAATTGCGGTAATGAAACTTTGGTCTATCAGGAAGGCTGTCTGATCTGTACCACTTGCGGTGCTTCCAGATGCGGTTAACATGTGACGTATGTTAATTAATATATAAACAAAAGATTAAAAGGAGTCCTAATACGGCTCCTTTTATTTTTTATTCAAAAAAATGTCTTATACTTGCATAGTCATTAGTGTCTAATCAAAATCTAATATATATGACTGTATCATTTAACATCGAATATCGCACCAGTTGGGGAGAAGAAGTCAGGATTGCCGGACTGCTGCCGGAGTCGATCCCCATGCATACCACAGACGGCATATACTGGACGGCAGACGTGGAACTGGAAGTTCCCAAAGAAGGAATGACTATCAATTACAGCTATCAGATAGAACAAAACCAAATCATCATCCGCAAAGAATGGGACAGTTTTCCGAGACGTCTCTTTTTATCCGGTAACTCTAAAAAGAAGTATCAGATTAAAGACTGCTGGAAAAATATCCCCGAACAATTGTATTACTACAGTTCGGCCTTCACGGAAGCCTTGTTAGCCCATCCCGACAGAGCTGAAATTCCGCCTTGTCACAGAAAAGGGCTGGTCATCAAGGCATACGCCCCACGCATCAACAAAGACTATTGCCTGGCAATTTGCGGAAATCAGAAAGCATTGGGAAACTGGGACCCGGACAAAGCGATTCCTATGAGCGATGCTAACTTTCCGGAATGGCAGATCGAGCTGGATGCAAGTAAGCTGAAATTCCCGCTGGAATACAAATTCATCCTTTACCATAAAGAAGAAAAGAAAGCGGACTGCTGGGAAAATAACCCCAACCGCTATCTTGCCGACCCGGAACTGAAAACAAATGAGACGCTGGTCATCTCCGACCGATATGCATATTTCGATATTCCGGTATGGAAAGGGGCCGGTATAGCCATCCCAGTCTTTTCACTGAAATCAGAGAACAGTTTCGGAGTAGGAGATTTCGGAGATTTGAAACGCATGATTGACTGGGCTGTAAGTACCCAACAAAAGGTTATACAGATATTACCGATCAATGATACGACCATGACTCATGCGTGGACCGATTCTTATCCATATAATAGTATCTCCATTTATGCTTTCCACCCGATGTATGCGGATATAAAGCAGATGGGAACACTGAAAGACAAGTCAGCCGCAGCGAAGTTCAACAAAAAACAGAAAGAACTCAACGGCCTGCCGGCGATGGATTATGAAGCTGTCAACCAAACGAAATGGGAATACTTCCGACTGATCTTCAAGCAGGAAGGAGAAAAAGTATTAGCCTCCGGAGAGTTCGGCGAATTCTTTAATGCCAATAAGGAATGGCTGCAACCTTACGCTGTTTTCAGCTATCTGCGCGATGCCTTTCAGACACCTAATTTCCGTGAATGGCCCAGACATTCCGTTTATAATGCACAAGATATAGAGAAGATGTGCCGGCCGGAATCTGTAGATTACCCGCACATCGCACTTTATTATTATATCCAGTTTCACCTGCACCTGCAATTGGTAGCCGCTACGAAATACGCCCGCGAACACGGTGTCGTACTCAAAGGAGATATCCCTATCGGCATCAGCCGCAACAGTGTGGAAGCATGGACCGAACCTTATTACTTCAATCTCAACGGGCAGGCGGGCGCCCCTCCCGATGATTTCTCCGTGAACGGACAAAACTGGGGATTCCCCACGTACAACTGGGACGTCATGGAAAAGGATGGCTACCGCTGGTGGATGAAGCGTTTCCAAAAAATGTCAGAGTACTTCGACGCTTACCGGATTGACCACATCCTTGGTTTCTTCCGTATCTGGGAAATCCCGATGCATGCCGTACACGGATTACTCGGACAGTTCATTCCCTCCATCCCTATGAGTCGGGAGGAAATCGAAAGTTACGGACTCCCCTTTCGGGAAGAATATTTGATTCCATATATTCATGAATCCTTCCTCGGGCAAGTATTCGGTCCGCATACCGATTATGTGAAACAGACTTTTCTGCTTCCTGCCGAAACACCCGGTGTTTATCACATGAAACCGGAGTTCACCACCCAACGGGAAGTGGAGAGTTTCTTTGCAGGAAAGAATGATGAAAACAGTCTTTGGATTCGGGATGGACTATACACTTTGATCAGTGATGTTCTTTTTGTACCGGACACGAAAGAAAAAGATAAATATCATCCGCGCATCGGAATACAACGCGATTTCATCTTCCGTTCACTCAATGAACAGGAGCAGAATGCGTTTAACAGACTGTATGATCAGTATTATTATCACCGCCACAACGAGTTCTGGCGCCAACAGGCTATGAAGAAACTACCGCAACTGACACAATCGACACGTATGCTGGTTTGCGGAGAAGACCTGGGTATGATTCCGGATTGTGTTTCGTCCGTCATGAATGATCTTCGTATCCTCAGCCTGGAGATTCAGCGGATGCCAAAGAATCCGATGCACGAGTTCGGATATTTAAATGAATACCCATACCGGTCGGTTTGTACCATCTCCACTCATGATATGTCTACTTTGCGAGGCTGGTGGGAAGAAGATTACCTGCAGACACAGCGTTACTACAACACGATGCTGGGGCATTACGGAACCGCACCGACAGTCGCCACTCCCGAATTGTGCGAAGAAGTGGTGCGCAATCATCTGAAAAGCAATTCCATACTTTGTATTCTGTCCCTGCAAGACTGGCTGAGCATTGATGGCAAATGGAGAAATCCGAATGTACAGGAAGAACGGATTAATGTACCAGCCAATCCGCGCAATTATTGGCGTTACCGGATGCACCTCACTCTGGAACAGTTGATGAAAGCAGAAGAACTCAATGACAAGATACGTGAGCTAATAAAATACACCGGCAGAGCTCCCAAGAAATAAATATCATTAGGCACGGGTGACACGGATTAACACGTTTTTTAGACCTATAATCTCTTAAAACTGTAAATCCGTGTCATCTGTGCCTGAATAAAATCAACTGATAGTTTTGACATCTCCGTTTCTCTCCCATGCGGCAATTCTTTATCTTCCTTCATTCCGTTTTTTCCAATTAATCAAGTATCTTTGCAACGCAAAAACGCAACGCAAAATAAATGGGAGACAATCAGCATCGGCGTATTGATTTTGTGGACTTAACCAAGGGAGTCTGCATTATTCTGGTAGTGATGGCGCATATCGGAGGCGCTTTCGACCAACTTGACAAGCATTCCATGCTATCCTGCTTTCGCATGCCTCTCTATTTCTTTATATCAGGAATTTTCTTCAAGCCTTATGAAGGATTATACGGGTTCATTATCCGAAAGACCAATAAGCTAATCATTCCCTTTATCTTCTTCTACGTCAGCGCCTTTCTACTAAAATACATTGTATGGAAGATTGCACCGGGAACTTTCCATCTCCCTGTGTCATGGAGAGAATTACTGTTTGTCTTTCACGGGCACGACCTCATCAAGTTCAATCCTCCCATCTGGTTTCTGCTTGCTCTGTTCAACTGCAATATCCTGTTCTATCTGATTCATTATCTGCGTGACAAGCATTTATCTCTGATGTTTGCAGCAACGTTACTGATCGGATGCACAGGATTCTTCCTGGGCAAATTTCACATCGAACTTCCTTTGTATATAGACGTTGCCATGACTGCCCTCCCCTTCTATGTGGCAGGTTTCTGGGTTCGCCGATATAATTTCTTCCTGTTCCCCAGTCATCGGTTCGACAAGATTATTCCCTCATTTGTCCTGCTGGCACTGGTCGTAATGTACTTCACCGCCACCACGCCGGGTATGCGGACCAACAATTATCCCGGCAACATATTCCAGGTATACATTGCCGCATTTGCCGGAATCTTTATGATTATGCTGATCTGTAAGAAAATAAAAAGAATAAGCATCGTTTCTTATCTGGGGCGATATTCCATTATCACACTCAGTATTCATGGACCGATTATACACTTTGCAAGACCGGTCGTTTCGCATTATATTCATAACGACTGGGCAGAAGCAAGCGCACTGCTCCTGCTGACATTGACCATCTGCATTCTCTTTACCCCTATCCTGCTTAAGATAATTCCACAGTTGGTGGCACAAAAGGATTTATTAAAAGTCAAATAATAAAACATTGTGCAAGCCAAACTTTTCTTAACTCTAAGTTTAATTATCAAATAATTTACTACTTTTGTTCCAAAGAACTATAGACCGAGAACAAATGAATATAACGATTGTCTTAGGAGATAAAATTCCATCTATAAAATACGGCGGAACTCAAAGAGTAATGTGGTATCTGGGTAAAGAACTCAATAAGCGCGGACACAAAGTCACCTTCATCGCAGGAAAAGGTTCCTCCTGCCCTTTCGCTAAAGTGATAGAACTGGACCCTAGCGTAAATCTGAACACCCAAATCCCCACAGACGCGGACATCGTACATTTCAACATTCCCGTTCCCGAAGGAATCACCAAGCCGCACTTACTGACCATACACGGCAATGGAATCCCGGCCAACGCAGACCGGAACATCGTTTTTGTCTCACGTAATCATGCACAAAGACTTGGAAGCGAATCATTCGTTTACAATGGACTGGACTGGGATGACTACGGTCCCGCCAACCTCACCCTTTCCAGAAAAAACTACCATTTTCTAGGCAAAGCAGCCTGGAAGGTCAAAAATATCAAAGGAGCTATCGCCGTTGTCCAAAGCATCAAGAACGCACAACTGGACGTTTTAGGCGGTTATCGCCTCAATCTCAAAATGGGCTTCCGATTCACATGGAATCCACGGATTCATTTTCATGGAATGGTAGATGATTCAAAGAAAAAAGTTATTATTGAGCAGTCAAAAGGGCTTATTTTCCCCGTTACATGGCACGAACCTTTCGGACTTGCAATCACTGAATCCTTATACTTCGGAGCTCCCGTATTCGGTACTCCCTACGGTGCGCTTCCCGAACTCGTTTCACCGGAAGTCGGTTTTCTGACCGCTCACGGACAGGAAATGGCCGAACATATACAGTCAGCACAATATTCTCCGAAAGTCTGCCACGAATATGCCAGAGATCTATTCAATTCAAGTGTCATGGCAGAAGCCTATTTAAAGAAATATGAAACTGTACTGAACGGCGAACCTTTGAATAAAGAAGTCCCTCATATTATAGATATCGCACGACGTCTTCCATGGGACTAAAAATGGCAGTTGAATTACATAGCTGATGACTAAAATCTCATTTATAAAGCCTTTCATTCATTTAATAAGCGAACAAAAATGATCGAAAACACTTTATAAAAAGAAATAAAGCCTTACCTTTACTTTTTTAGAAAACAAAAGATATGAAGATAAACAACAGCTATATTTTGCTGAAAGACATCTGCTGCTTCGCTTATCATGGAGTAGCCCCCCAAGAGAATATCATTGGAAATGAGTATATTATCAACTTGAAGTTGAAGGTAGATATCAGTCAGGCTATTCAAACAGACGACGTGGTGGATACGGTCAACTATGCCGAAATACACGAAGCCGTGAAAGCTGAAATGTCCATCCCGTCGAAGTTGCTGGAACACGTATGCGGACGAATAGCTAAAAGACTACTGGCAGAATTTCCTGCCATTGAAGAAATAGAACTTCGTCTTTCCAAACGGAATCCGCCTATGGGAGCAGACATCGACTCAGCCGGAGTAGAACTGCATTGCAGCAGATAAGTACCTTTGCTTTATCAGTTTGTGTTATTATCAAGAAGCACATTGGTCTGTCATCCTATCATCCGGACTGCCACATCCGGTCAACTTATTTACAACACCCTATCATTCCGCTTGTGCCAAGTAATGGGCACAGTTATGCCAAAGGAGTGTCACGGTTGTGACAAGGGTGTGGCACAGTTGTGACAAAGGCTTGGAAACAGTTGTGACAAGGGCATGGCACAGTTGTGCCAAAGGCGTGGCATCGTCGTGCCAAAGGCATGGCACAAGTAAGGCTGCCTCATTTCTACTTGAAGCAGCCTCACACTATCATATTTTCAGTCTATAACGACCTATCTCTTCTTTCTTTTTCTTTTATTTACCGATTCTACAGCTTCCGTTACCACGGATTTGTTTTCGAACCGTTTCGTATAACTGGAATAGTCCGGATGGGTACGTTCGTAATCGGGATCCATAAACAGAGGGCTGGAAATGATATGATCCGCCGTAGAACGATTACAACAGAAAACGATGTTCTCAACACCGGCCAGTCGGGTTAATGCTTTAACATCCGTATCATGTGGCTGCAAAGTCATAGGGTCAGTGAAAAAGAATAGATAATCAATCTGACCGTCCACAATACGCGATCCCATCTGCTGGTCACCTCCCAAAGGACCGGATTTCAGAATTGTGAAGTCCCACTCCACTTCAGGATGCTTCTCCTTCAGTGCTTCCAGAATCAGAGTACCTGTAGTACCTGTACAATAGAATTTATTTCCCATCAACAGTTCCGAGTTCCACAGCACCCATTCGATGAGGTCTTTTTTCATGGCATCATGTGCTACCAGCCCGATGCCTCTCCTTACTTTTGGTTCCATTTTGTTATCCTTTTAAATCCGACAATTGAGAGAATCTTTTGCACCCTCCCACATAAAACTGCCACAAGATACTACTTTTTATCCGTTCAGGGATTGGATTCAAAGAAGTTTTTCTTAAGTTTTCTTTACGGGAAGAAGAAAATGAAGGACAAATCTGTTTATATTCTTTCCGGGCACGCATCACCGCACGGGCGTTGTCTAACTGCCCCTTCAGCAGAAATGTGAATGCAGCCACGTAATCGAGACAAGTCCGGATACGCATCACTTTATTTAACTCTTCGTCCGAAAGATTCTTATAGAGCATGACAAGATTATTACGAAAATTCAAAAAAGTCTTGCGGGGATTCTCCTTTTTCAGAGTTGCACCACCGACGTGATAGACCGTACTTTGAGGAATGCAAACGATTTCCCGACCACGGGAACGTAGTCGCCAGCATAAATCAATCTCTTCCATGTGGGCAAAGAAACGTCCGTCCAGTCCGCCCGCCTCACGATAATCCGCATGACGGATAAACAGGGCGGCTCCCGTTGCCCAGAAAACTGGCAGGATCGTATCATACTGTCCCTCATCCTTTTCAACCACTCCCATTATACGCCCACGACAGAACGGATAGCCGTACTTATCTATAAATCCTCCGGCTGCTCCGGCATATTCAAAATACTCTTTTTGCCGCTGGCTACGGATTTTCGGCTGACAGGCAGCTACCTCCGGATGGCCATCAAGATAGGAGATCATCGGTTCAAGCCAATGTTCGGTCACCTCAACATCAGAATTCAGAAGTACCACATACTCCGCTTCTACCTGCTGCAAAGCCAGGTTATATCCATCTGCGAATCCATGATTCTGATCCAGCACAATGATCCGGACACAAGGAAATTCTTCCCGAAGCATTTCCACAGAAGCATCCGTAGAGCCATTGTCGGCCACACAGACTTCTACTTCTTCGCTCTTCGAATAGCGGATCACGGACGGAAGAAAAGTACGAAGCATATCGCACCCGTTCCAATTCAGAATAACCACTGACACTTTCATCCTTACCCCCTTTCACATTCAGCCTTAGAAGCTTTCCAACGTTTATGAGACCACAGCCAATAAGCCGGTTCCCTGCGAATCGTCTGTTCCAGATAATCAGCAAACATTTCCGTAATTTCTCCTTCACCCGTCTCCTTCGGTTTCTCTGTCATCAGCTTAAACTCAGCTACACAATACCCTCTGCCGGGTTTTGTCAGATCACAATAGAACACAGGGAAGTTCATCATTTTCGCAATGCGCTCCGCACCATTCAGAAAGGCGGTTTCCTGCCCCAAAAAAGTAGTCCAGTATTTTTCGTTTCCGCTGGGCCACTGGTCAGTAATCAGACCGACAACCATCTTTTTGCCTTCACGCTTCAACTTGATAATTTCGCGTGCCGTAGAATGTTTCGGAACGTTATATCCTCCGAAGCGGGAACGGATGCGCTGGAACAATTCGTTCAAGTATTTATCTTTCAGAGGTTTATAGACTTGCATCGGTACATCACCCGGTTTCATAATAGATCCCATCCCGATCAGCCATTCATAATTGGCATAATGAGGAATCATTACGATGATTCCGCCATATTTCTCGGTCAGTTCCAGATATTGTTCCGTATTCTTATAAGTCATCCGCTTATAAAGGTCTTCGGGTGACATATGAAGCATTTTCAAGTCTTCAAGCATATAGTCGGAAAGGTAACGATAGAAACGGCGTTCGATCTGCAGCCTTTCTTTCTTGTCTTTTTCGGGAAATGATTTCTTCAGATTCTCCCGTACTACTTTCCGGCGATACCTCCCTATACGGTACATCAACAGGTAATTGAAATCCGAAAGTAAATACAATATCCGGAAGGGAAGCGCCGAAAACAGCCACATCCCGCTATATACCAGCCAATAGATAAATCTAGACTTCATAATTCATCAGAATTGTGCCTTTAAGCGCTGTCATATCTTCATTAAATTCTCCCAGTCGGACGTTAATCATCTGATTGTCCAATGATTCGTCATTCTCCACTTCTACGCGGATATAGTTAGCGGTAAACCCGTGCATCGGCGTACCTGCTTTTGATTTTTCCATCAATACCTGCATGGTCTGCCCGATGTGACGGGTATAGAAAGCCCGTGTCTTTTCATCAGAAAGTGTCAGCAAGCGCTGGCTGCGCTGATGTTTCTCTTCCGGCGAAACCACATAATCTATCTTCAGGGCCTGCGTCCCCGGACGTTCGGAGTAGCTGAACACATGCAACTGTGTCACATCCAGTCCGGAAATAAACTGATAAGCCTGTTCAAAATACTCTTCCGTCTCTCCGCGAGTACCTACAATCACATCGACTCCGATAAAGGCATCCGGCATCACTTCCTTGATTTTCTTTACTTTAGAGGCAAAAAGAGCCGTATCATAACGACGGCGCATCAATTTCAGCACTTCATCGCAACCGGATTGCAACGGGATATGAAAATGAGGCATAAATCTACGGGAACGGGAAACGAACTCGATGATTTCATCAGTCAGCAGATTGGGCTCGATAGAAGAAATGCGGTAACGTTCGATGCCTTCCACCTGATCCAGCGCTTTCACCAGATCAAAGAAAGTCTCACCGGTAGTCTTACCAAAATCGCCGATATTCACGCCTGTCAGTACGATCTCTTTTCCGCCTTCGGCAGCAGCCTGCCTTGCCTGCTCCACCATAGAGGCAACAGTACCGTTACGGCTGCGTCCACGGGCAAAAGGAATGGTACAATAAGAACAGAAATAATCGCATCCGTCTTGTACTTTCAGGAAGAAACGAGTACGGTCGCCCCGTGAACACGAAGGAGAAAACGAACGGATATCTTTGGTGGTGGTAGTAAATGCCTCTCCCTCTTCATGCTTATGGAGGTCGCCGAGATACTGCAACAAGTCTCCTTTCTGCTCGGCACCCAGCACTACATCTACTCCTTTTATCTTTGCCACGTCGCCGGGTTTCAACTGCGCGTAACATCCGGTCACTACCACAAAAGCTCCGGGATGCTGCTTGACCAACCGATGAATAGCCTGACGACATTTCTTGTCTGCCATCTCCGTCACCGAACAAGTATTTACTACACAGATGTCTGCTTTTTCCCCTTTACGTGCAGTCCGGACTCCTGCCTCCCGCAGGATTTTGCCGATAGTTGAAGTCTCTGAAAAGTTCAATTTGCAGCCTAACGTATAATAAACGGCTGTCTTATTTTGAAATACAGTGGTATCTATCATAATCTGTTATAACGCATATTTCCTGCAAAGTTACACATTATTATTAGTAAAACACTTTAGGATACGAAAGTTTATTCCTATTTTTGCACAATTCACTAAAAAACGTGCAATGATTAAAGAGAATTTCATTAAACTATACGAAAATAGTTTTCGGGAAAATTGGGATTTACCTTGCTATACCGATTATGGTGAATCCGTTCATTATACTTATGGCCAGGTAGCCGGAGAAATCGCCCGTATGCACCTGCTCTTCAAACACTGCAGCCTGCGTAGAGGAGATAAAATAGCCGTTATCGGCAAAAACAATGCCCACTGGTGCATCGCCTACATGGCAACCATCACCTACGGAGCCATCATCGTCCCTATCCTGCAAGACTTTACGCCCAACGATGTGCATCATATCGTCAACCATTCCGAGTCCGTTTTCCTCTTTACCAGTGACAGCATCTGGGAAAGCCTGGAAGAAGAAAAGCTGACCGGACTGCGCGGAGTTTTTTCGCTCACCGACTTCCGCTGCCTCTATCAGCGGGACGGAGAAACTATTCAGAAGTTTCTGGTACACCTCAATGATGAAATGTACGCCGCCTATCCGAAAGGATTCACGCGCGAGGACATTCAATACACTACGTTATCCAATGATAAGGTAATGCTGTTGAACTACACATCGGGAACTACCGGCTTCAGCAAAGGGGTAATGTTGACGGGCAACAATCTTGCCGGCAATGTCACTTTCGGCATCCGCACGGAGTTACTTAAAAAAGGAGATAAAGTGCTTTCTTTCCTGCCACTGGCACACGCCTACGGTTGCGCTTTCGACTTTCTGACTGCAACTGCTGTCGGAACTCATGTCACCCTGCTCGGTAAAACGCCTTCTCCCAAAATTATCATGAAGGCTTTTGAGGAGGTAAAACCGAACCTGATTATCACTGTTCCGCTGGTCATCGAGAAAATATATAAAAATGTCATCCAGCCGCTCATTAATAAGAAAGGTATGAAATGGGCATTAAACATTCCTTTGCTCGACACCCAGATTTATAATCAGATACGGAAAAAGCTGATAGACGCCCTAGGCGGACGTTTCAAAGAAATCATCATCGGAGGCGCTGCCATGAATCAGGAAGTGGAAGAGTTCTTCTACAAAATAAAGTTCCCTTTCACCATCGGTTATGGTATGACCGAGTGCGGACCACTGATCAGCTATGCTCCCTGGAATGAATTTATTTTAGGCTCTTCCGGCAAAGTGCTGGATATCATGGAGGCACGCATCTATAAAGAAAATCCGGAAGCGGAAACCGGAGAGATTCAGGTACGTGGTGAAAACGTGATGGTGGGATATTATAAGAATCCGGAAGCCACGCAGGAAGTGTTTACCGAAGACGGCTGGCTGCGCACCGGCGACCTTGGTACTATGGACGCCAGCGGAAATATCTTCATCCGCGGACGACTCAAAAGCATGATTCTGAGTTCGAGCGGACAGAACATCTTCCCCGAAGAGCTGGAAGCCAAACTCAATAACCTGCCATTCATTCTTGAAAGCCTCGTCATCGAACGTAACAAGAAACTGGTGGCACTGGTCTATGCGGATTACGAAGCGCTTGATTCTCTCGGATTGAACAATCCGGATAACCTGAAAACCATCATGGATGAAAATCTGAAGAACTTAAATAATAATGTAGCTGCGTATGAAAAAGTCAGCAAGATTCAGCTTTATCCTACGGAATTTGAGAAAACCCCGAAAAGAAGCATCAAAAGGTATCTATATAACAGTATAGCTGTCGATTAGTATGTTTTAAAACATGGATTGAAGGCGTAATATAACAAGCTTCTAAAAAAAATTATAAAAATAGTTGGCTTTTCGAGAACAACATATTGAAAAAGTACATAACTTTGCAGCGTTTTAATAAAGCAATTGATTGTATTACGTTTTTAAAAAGCAAAGAAAATGAAAAAATTAGTTTTGATGGCCGTAGCTATCGTAGCAGTATCATTCGCATCTTGTGGTAACAAAGCAGCTGACGCAGCAAAAGCTCAACAAGATTCTATCCGCATCGCTGACTCAATCGCAGCTGTAGAAGCAGCAGCAGCTGAAGCAGAACAAGCAGCAGCTCAGGCAGCAGCTGACTCTTTGAATGCAGATAGCACTGCAACTGAAGCTGTAGCTGAATAATTCAGAACAGCCTAGAGAGAATTGAAAGTCTGACATGCTAAAAGCATGCACAGACTTTTTTTTATGCCTTATTTAGCGTATGAGCTTTTCACAAAGGGAGCATCCAGCAAATAATCCAGACTTACCTCGACACTTTTCTCTACGGGCATGCTGTAGCTTTCTATCTCTGCAACAAGATGCTTCACACCAGCTGTCTTTGCATTCTTGAAAATAGCATCGAAACCAACCATTCCGCTCTGCCCGATTTCTCTGTGATCTTTGATATGGAACATTTTAAAACGACCGGGGTATTTATTAAAATAATCGACCGGACTGTTTTGTCCGCGAACTACCCAATAAACATCCATCTGGAAGAAAACATATTCAGGATTGGTATGCTCAATCATGTAATCATACATCACTTTATCTTCTACCTTCTGAAATTCATGAGCATGATTATGGTATCCGAACGACATCCCCTGCTGTTTACAACGTTTGCCTATTTCATTGTAATAAGCACAATATGTATCCAACTCCTTAAGTGTTTTAGGCACATCCATCCAAGGAGCTACAATGTAACTCATACCGGCAGCTTTATGATCAGCAATACACTGGTCCCACCATTGAAGTGAACTTGAAAAATCACCGGAAGCTAATTCTTCTTTCGACAATCCTCTTGTGCAATGTGAGGATAAAACCTTCAGTCCGGCAGATTCTACATCTTTTTTAAATTGGTCGGGAGTTCTGTCGTAAAACTTTCCATTATTATAATTGGCGGCTTCCACACTGGTATATCCCATTTTCGCCAAGTTCTTCAGAAGAGTAATATAAGCGGCGTCACATTTGCCGTCCTTATTGTCTACCTTATTCAATATATCCCTGACAGAATAGAGTTGAATCGCTACTTCTTTTTTAGCTTTTGCTTTCGCTTTTGTTTTAGACTGTGCCATGGCCGTAAACGAAATCATTAAAAGAAGAGCCAGCGCACATAGATTTATTTGGAGTTTCATGTTTGTAGATAAAGGGGTTCATGTATTAAAATAAAAAAGCTGTGTCAGAAGTTCGTCGGGCATATCATTCTGTCATTCAGAACTAAATGCCATGTTGATGTTACTTTTGACACAGCCTATCTTTGAATTATTTATGTGATCAGTCCAGAACTTTCACGCGGATATTGCGGAACCAAACGTCATCACCGTGATCCTGCATTCCGATAA